>OFMF01000001.1_pt1 | contig 304370 bp, 288 predicted proteins | sample 1541771 | NCBI WGS metagenome assembly OFMF01 (sample SAMN04209235, study PRJEB22552) | human gut metagenome | biome: gut; material: feces | host: Homo sapiens | place: USA: Oklahoma
TCGCTTGTTTTTTCTTTACTTATTTTCTTTTTGTGGATTTATCTTCTTATTCAACACCTATTGTTGAATTATAATTTGAAGATGCAAGGGCTATATAAATATCTCATTTTATACTAATATGTTAAACAGTTTGTAGTAATTGTTGTTACGCCCCACGAAATGAGTCTGTTCATCGTTTCTTCATCGTCAATCGTCCACGCACCGAGTGCCAAACCTTCATCTGCACACTTTTGCACAAGTTCTTTTGTATTCTTTTCACGATTGCCGTCAAAGTCTATACCTGCATTTTTTCCGAGTGTTTTTGCCTCTGCAATTTTTTCATCGTCAATTACTTTTACAAGATACCAAAGCGGACATACATCTGTCAATTCATATATCTTTTGCAGATTTTCAAGGTGGAACGAAATAAAATATGTTTCACTTTCAAGACCTTTTTCCCTAACGGCATTTACAACTTCATCGTAATGTTCCGTGTTGTTTTCGCCTTTAAGTTCTATAATAGGCTTCATATTGTACTTTTTACATATATCCAAATATTCATCAAGCGTTGTCAATTTCAAATCGGGATATTTATCAATATTAGAACCTGAATCAACAGTAAATTCCTGCAATTCATCAAAGGTCTTTTTCTCTATAAATGCATTTTCATCCATCAACCTATATGTGTGAATGTCATGAGTAACTACCCAAACGCCGTCAAGAGTTCTGTAAATATCACACTCTGCACCCCAATATTTTGCCTTTCCTGCTTCTTCAAAAGCAGGAGCGGAATTTTCAGGTGCCATTGCACTGAAACCACGATGTGCAATTAAATTAATTTCATTTTGAGTTTCACTGATTGATGTAATTTCATATTCTTTTGGTTTGCAATAAAGATGAAGAGCAATACTTCCTCCCACTATTGCAAGTATGAGCAAAAATGCTATGACGGACGCAATAACAATCGCCGCTATTTTTCCCTTTGAAAGCTTTTTCTTTTCTGCCATATTAAAATCCCCTTTTCATTGCAATAATTTTTATAAATTGTAGAAAATTGCTGAATTTTAAAATAAATCACTGCAATATTATGTTTAATTTTAATATATCATATTTATAATTCAAATTCAACATTGTATTCCTTAATAAAATAATAAATTTGAATTATATAGGCAAGAATTTGAGGACCTTTCATAAGTTGACCGTACCATGGCTCTTTTATACAATCCGGATTTTCAATCAAAGCATTTACCGTATCAATATTTATCATATCGAACAAAGGAGAAGTATTGTCCTTTAATATTTCTCTCGTCATATCGCAGACCGTATTGAAGAAAACAGGATTGTGAGTTTTTGGGTACGGACTTTTTTTACGCCAAGCAATATCATAGGGCAACTCGTTTTCAAAAGCCTTTCTGACTATTCCCTTTTCTCTCGTATAAAGCGACTTAAACTCCCACGGCATATTGTAAGCATATTCGACAAGGCGTGTATCGCAAAACGGCACTCTTATTTCGAGTGAACTCTCCATACTCATAGAATCTTTTCTCATCAAAAGCGTTTGCATAAACCAATTCAAATTCAGCATAAACATTTCTCTCATCCGTCTGTCAAGAGCAGTGTCGGTGTCGAGAAAGTCTGTTTCATTTACTGTTTTCAAATATTTTTCGTGTACATATTCCTCTGTGTTTGTCAAAATTCCGTTTTTCAAAATCTTTTGACGCACATTTGTACTTCTTGACCAAGGAAAAGTTTCTTCAAACAAAATATCTTTGTTATGATACCAAGGGTATCCTCCGAATATTTCGTCTGCACACTCTCCCGACAGACAAACTTTATAGTCTTTTTTCACTTCTTTGCAGAAAAGCAAAAGACTTGAGTCAACATCGGCAAAAGCAGGGTATCCTTTTGCTGCAGCACTGTCAATCAACGCTTTAGCAACGCTTTTATTGTCGAGAACTATATTTTTGTGGTCAGAACCTATATAGTCGGATATTAAATCAATAAAATCGGAATCTTTGTTCGGTTGAAAACTGCTTTTTTTGAAATATTTGTCATTATCATCATAGTCAACAGAGTATGTCGAAAGCGTTTTGCCCTGCTTTTTCAATTCATCGCTCATAACTTTGCAAATGATTGACGAGTCAAGACCGCCTGACAAAAAAGCACAAAGGTCAACATCGCTTACCATCTGTCTTTTTATTGAGTCACTGACAAGAAAATGGGTATGTTCAATCGTATCGCTCAAATCTTCATTGTGAGGCTTTGCTTTTAAAGACCAATATTTTTTTATTGTAAGTTCGTTATTTTTAAACTTCAAAAAGTGTGATGCCTTTAGTTGATAAATATTTTTAAACACCGTCTTGTCAGGAGAAAAAGCAGGACCGAGCATAAACATTTCCATAAGTCCTGTTTTATTTACAACAGGCTTTATTTGAGGAAATTTTAAAAGCGACGGAACACGGCTTGCAAATGCAAAAGTGCCGTTTGAAAAATAATAGTAAAATGGCTTTACGCCCATTTTGTCACGCACTGCATAAAGTTCTTTTTCTTCTTTGTCATAAATAGCAAACGCAAAAATTCCGTTTAATTTTTCAAATGATTTTTCTTTCCACACTGCAAAAGATTTTAAAACAACTTCTGTGTCGCTGTGAGTATTAAAATTTTCACCAAGCGATATGAGTTCTTTTCGCAGTTCATCGGAGTTGTATATTTCTCCATTATAAGTAATTACATATTTCCCAAAATGCATAGGTTGTTTGCCGTTTTCAATATCTACTATTGCAAGACGGCGATGAAGCAACGCCGCATCTTCCGTAATGTACTCCCCGTGTTCATCGGGACCACGCATTTTTAAGGTGTCGCTTACCTGTTCCAATATGTTTTTCTGCTTTTCGTCTTTCAAATTAATGCTTGAACTGAGTATGCCTGCAATTCCGCACATAAATATCACCTCTGTATAGTTTATGCAGCAATATCAAAATGTTACTTACGAAAAAAGTACGACAGATTTCACCGTACTTTAAAATTTTTCACTATACATTTTGTCAAAATAATTTATATAATCTTCTGTAATGATTGAGTTTATCCATTTTTCATTTTCAATATACCATTCGACAGTTTTTTTAAGACCCGTTAAAAAATCTGTTTCGGCACACCAACCTAATTCCTGCTCAATTTTACTTGAGTTTATAGCGTATCTCAAGTCGTGTCCCGGTCTGTCTTTTACAAATGAAATAAGGCTTTTCGGCTTTTTAAGTTTTTCTAAAATAAGATTTACAATTTCCAAATTTGACATTTCATTGTTTGCACCTATGTTGTATATCTCGCCTGATGTACCATGTCTTATAATACTGTCAACTGCAATACAATGGTCTTTAACAAATATCCAATCACGAACATTTTCGCCTTTGCTGTATATGGGAATTCGCTCATCTTTCATAGCTCTCAAAATAACCAAAGGTATTAGTTTTTCAGGAAATTGATACGGCCCGTAGTTATTTGAACAACGACTGACAGTTACAGACAAACCAAATGTTTTAAAATACGACAACACAAGCAAATCGGCAGACGCTTTTGACGCAGAGTATGGGCTTGAAGCAGAAAGAGTTGTTTTTTCAGTAAACAAAAGGTCTTTTCTGTCAAGAGGAAGTTCTCCGTAAACCTCGTCTGTTGAGATTTGATGAAACCGTTTTACCCCGTATTTTTTGCATACTTCAAGCAATGTCTGAACACCGATGACATTTGTTTTAAAAAACACGGTCGGCTCGCTGATACTTCTGTCAACATGACTTTCTGCCGCAAAATTTACAACAATATCAATTTTTTCATCATTAAAAATGCTTTCGACACATTTTTCGTCGCATATATCGCCTTTGTAAAATTTAAAATTTTCGTTTTTAAAAGCATTGTCAAGATTTGATAAGTTGCCTGCGTATGTCAATTTGTCTAAGCAAATAATTTTATCGTCGGGGTAATTTTCAAGTTCATAATATATGAAATTTGAGCCGATAAATCCTGCTCCGCCCGTTACAAGTATGTTCATAAAATCACTCTTATTTTTCTGTTTTGATATATGAATTATATCACTCACACAGTTTTTGTTCAATATTTTCAATATAAAATAAAATTAAAGCCGGAACACAAGGCTCCGACTTTAAGCAGAATTTTAATATTTCTGCATTTTCAATAAAAATCACATTTTGGCTTATTTCATTGATTCTTCATAGGCTTTAATCATTTTCTTAACCATCTGACCGCCGACAGAACCTGCTTGTTTAGATGTGAGGTCGCCGTTGTAACCTTGTTTAAGGTTTACGCCAACTTCAGCAGCAGCTTCCATCTTAAATCTGTTGAGAGCTTCTTTAGCCTCCGGAACTACGCTTTTGTTACTTGCCATTGTGAACACTCCTTTTCATTTCTTTTTGCGTTTGCAAAAGTATTGTTTGTTGAAATACGCAAAATACAAATGAAAATTTTTGACAATAAAAAAGCAAAAACTGTAAAAATATCAAAAATGTATTAGGAGCGTTTTTTATCAGTTTTCAAGCATTTAAAATATGCTGAATATATGTCAATAATTATAAATTCATAAATTTGTATGTTACTTTATCTTCAAAAGAAAACAATTCAGTGTACATAAAACAGGACTCTGTTTGTATTTTAATTGAAATGAAAATATCGGTATGATATGCTCAATGCAGGACAAGAAAGGAAGCGAGCATTTGTCATACTATATAAATAAAATAAGTGGGATTATTCACAAAAATACTTGTTCATATTCAAAAAGAACGCTTGAAAATAATTCTTTATATGTATCTTCCGTTTGCGACGAGTTAAGCAACGGACACCGTTTTTGTAAATGTTGTTGTAAAAACAATATTATTGAAAATTTTACGGAATTGATGGAAGAAAATAATATTGTATATCAGTTGAGTGATGACGGCAGTACAGAGATTGAAACTCCTGTAAGTAAATGGAAAATAGTATATTATGGAGATAAGCCTGTTCTTTATCATAAAAATGACTACTATGTCCAAAGTACAGTTTCTAAAATCGAAGGCTATCATTTTCAAACAAACAAGTTAAAAAATGTTCACAGTATAATAAACTATATCATCTGCCACGACGATTACAGAAAAGCTCACAACATTAACTATGATTCTATGAAAATAGGCAGATGCCGTGTAAATATCGACCCTTATATTTTAAGACAAATTAAAACACCGTTTCCAAAAAGTGAGCGAACCAGACGATTGGAAAGTTACAAAAAGGAAAATCCAAATCCTCAAAAACACGGCAAAAACAGTAAAAAAGGCAAAAAGAAACACTTAAAACAAAAACGCAATGCAATAAAACTTGCAAACAATAACAATTTTGAAAGAGTCTCTCTTCTTCTTGACTTAATCGCAGTAAAATAATATTCAAATAGCTCGCCATTTGAATATTAAAATCAACATAGATAGTTTTGCTTTATTAATTATTTAGGTATGGTATAATATCAAACACAAATTCATTGAAGTTATAAATATTGTAGTTCCCTAATTATTCTTGGTATGGTATAATTAATATATAAAAAAGCCACTATTCCCCAAAATTGTAGTTCCCTAATTATTCTTGGTATGGTATAATACAGTTAATGTACCACCGACAGCAACAGCAATTGTAGTTCCCTAATTATTCTTGGTATGGTATAATCCCACATCGTCAAACCATTGTTGCAGTTTTATTGTAGTTCCCTAATTATTCTTGGTATGGTATAATATATCAACAACGGGAACTGTTATCGTAGGAATTGTAGTTCCCTAATTATTCTTGGTATGGTATAATAAGTCGCCCTAACGGGTAGCCAACTGCTCGATTGTAGTTCCCTAATTATTCTTGGTATGGTATAATCTAAATCATCAAACCATTGTTTTATATTAATTGTAGTTCCCTAATTATTCTTGGTATGGTATAATATATCAAAAACAGTAGTAGGAATGAAAAAAATTGTAGTTCCCTAATTATTCTTGGTATGGTATAATGCGTTGACCATTTGGAAGAAATACTTGCAAATTGTAGTTCCCTAATTATTCTTGGTATGGTATAATTTAACAAGCATTTTCAAAGGTACTAAAATAATTGTAGTTCCCTAATTATTCTTGGTATGGTATAATAGGAAAAGACCAATAACTGCACCAATACCAATTGTAGTTCCCTAATTATTCTTGGTATGGTATAATTATGTACATTCATATACAGTGGGTTTTTTTATTGTAGTTCCCTAATTATTCTTGGTATGGTATAATTCTATTTTGTTATTTCTTGTCTGTAATTTAATTGTAGTTCCCTAATTATTCTTGGTATGGTATAATATTTTTTGAATTTGATTAATTGTTTCTTCAATTGTAGTTCCCTAATTATTCTTGGTATGGTATAATTAGCAACACCCCTTAAATAGTCTTGCCTAATTGTAGTTCCCTAATTATTCTTGGTATGGTATAATCGACTTTAAATTTAAAAATCAAGTTCTCATATTGTAGTTCCCTAATTATTCTTGGTATGGTATAATCGAAACAAATAAAATCTTGAATATGGCAAATTGTAGTTCCCTAATTATTCTTGGTATGGTATAATTGCTTTTCATCAGATAAGTGAAGTTGATATATTGTAGTTCCCTAATTATTCTTGGTATGGTATAATTTAAAATCATCAATTACATTATCTAAATTTATTGTAGTTCCCTAATTATTCTTGGTATGGTATAATCACAATCTAAACGCCGTCTTGTTGCTCGCAATTGTAGTTCCCTAATTATTCTTGGTATGGTATAATATAAGAACAAATAATTAAGGAACAGAGCCAAATTTAAGAATTTTTAGTGAAATAAAAAAGAGAAAACACAGGTAATTTTCACCCATGTTTTCTCTTTTTTTATCTTTTTTACAACAAAGTCAATTGTTCAAAAGACTCCGAAACATCACACTGCTTGTATTCTCCAAGCAATATTTCTATTGACTCATATTGCTTTTCAGTAATTGTCAGCAATCTTACAGAGCCGTTTTTAGGCAAATTTTGTTTCAGTCTGTTTGTATGCGCCTTAACAGAATCATATCCGTTACAGACTCGAGCATATACAGAGTATTGAACCATCAAATACCCGTCTTTCAAAAGGAAGTTCCTAAACCTCGAAGCGGCTTTTTGTTCTGATTTTTCCTTTACGGGTAAATCAAAAAATACAATCATTCTCATAAACTTAGTCATAATCAAAATATGTCGTTTTAACTATCTTTGGCAACTTCAAATTTACAGTTTCTTCTTCAAATGAAGTTACAAGACTTTGAATCAAAACCTCTATTGCTTTTGTCAAAGACCATCGTTCATTATTTACATTTACAACACTGTTCAAAAGTTTTTGAAGTTCTGCTTTTTGATATGTGTCAAAAGAGTTTTCCCAACCATCATAGTTTTGAGCAACAAAAACATCCACAACAGGTCTGAAAGGCTCAATCAAATCGTCTGCCAAATTAAACGAGTTCAGTTGGTTTTTATGATGAATTCCCAAAGCAGGCTCTAAACCATAGCAAACCAAACATTTTGCAATAAAAGACCTGATTACAGCGTATCCGTAATTGAGTGCTGAATTTATCACGCAGTCTTGGTCTCTTGTAAAATTGTTCCCGAACAACAGTTTAAAATATACAGACGCAGCATAGCCCTCTCGGTTATTTGTATCGCCTGACTGCACGCTTTTTGAAATTGCAATCAATTTTCCGTTATCAATATTATTTATCTTTAGACACTCTGCCTGATTTTCTATTTTTCGTACCACTATCTGCTGCCAAATCCGTTTTAATTTTGGTTTAGATTGTGATATTTGCAACTCTATTCTCTTCAAAGAACGACAATATGACCCTATGGGAACAAGACTTGCGCTCGGCGTATGCTTTTCATCACAAAAAATCAAGCACACGCCTTGTTCACTCAAATACGAAACTAACTTGGCACTGAGCGTTGTTCTCGGATTGTCAACAACAATACTTTTAATATCTTCAATCGGAAAAGAAAACTCATTTCCGTTAAAAACAACCAACTGGTTGTTTTTAAGTCTCATTTTTGCTTCGTTTGCAATAAAAATATTTCTGTACGGCATATCATTTATTTGTATTAAACTTTAATCTTTTTTCACTGTTCACTTTTGTAACATTACCTATCGGGTCAACAGTAAATTTTTCTATATTTAAAAGCGTCTTTATACCTAAACTTTTTATTTTGTGTGTTCCGTCAGAATTAAAAACAGTTATAGATGCTGTACCTATATCAGAATTATTGTAATACAAGAACATACCGTTACCGTAAATCTCTTTTGGAAGCGTACTGTTTTTGTTGACTAAACTTAATTTCATATCTTTTTTTGCAGTAACACGAATCAAATCGTTTTGATAAAGTGAAAAGCAAAAGTCTTTTTCATCCATTTCTTTCCATTCATCGTATGACTTGTTTTGTACACACGCTAAATTCGGCAACTCTTTTTTTACGGTATCCGCCGTATAAATCGGCACAAAATAGTAGCCGTCATTTTCAACATGAAATACATCTATTCTTACCATAGGACCGTTATCTGCAATACCGTTTCCGTTTCTCACAGAAACATTCATTGTGGACTTTTTGATTGTTTTCACCTTTTTCACTATCGGTCCGTTTGTACCGTCCGACTTTGGCTTATAGAAAGGATTTTCATCGTTGAAGTCAGCAAAAGCCTTTTCACCGTTGCCACCGTACTCTTCAAGACGCTTTTTCAAAGCGTTGTAGAGCAATAAATCGCTCTCTTTGTCGTAGTAATTTTCAATTTCACCGTCTTTTCCGAGTTTCAACCTTGTAAGAGGAACTTTTGAAATAGAATAGCCTTTGACCTTTCCCGAATGAATTGTATCCTCATGAGCCGCACCTTTTGTTTTTCTGTTCGGCATTCTTGAAACAAAACACGGCTTAATGTTTTCGATATCTTCTGCAGAATAGTTCGGCAAACGATACAATTCTTTAATCATATTATTGACATCAGTACAAGTTCTTATCTCAAGTTCCTTTCTGAAAGTCGGATATGGATACGGAAAACTGTCAACAACTTCCCCTTCAGAATCGACAACTATATTTTCAGAGTATTGAAGTTCCTTATACTTAGAATACTTTGAAACTTTTTGTATCAAAGCATCTGTCGTACAGGCAATAACAGTTGCATCGACTGCATGATGCAGGTCGCCGTCTTCTCTTATTTTCTTAATGCCCCATCTTTTTCTCAAGTACGAAGTTGTAGCACCGTTTACGGCAGTAACATGTTTTTTTCTTCCGTTTTCAAAATCTTCAAAAATCAAATGGTCATTAATGTAATTGTACAAAACTCTGCTCAAATACTTTGTATCGTTCAAAGTTCTTTCTTTAAACCCTTTAAATTCATTTTCGCTGATGCTTTCTTTAAGCAAATTTTGTCTTTTTTTAAAGTTTTTGATATTTGCATTTACCCAAACTTTAAAATTTTCTTGTTTTTCCCCTGTGAGATACTGCAATGGCAAACGATTTCCTTTTTGTCTGTTTTCATCTGCAAAAACAAGAACTTTATTATTGTAACTGTCGTCAAAACTGATACTGTAAGGTACAATATGGTCAACATCGACATATCCGTCACTGAAAAGCAACTCATACTTAATAGGCTTTTGAGAATACGGACAAATTCCGTCCTGCTCTCTCCACAATTTCAACTTAACTATATCTAATCCGCTTGCATTTGATTTATGGAAATTCTCATACAATTCTTCCTTAATTTTAGAATTGTTTTCATTGTTTTTCTTATTTTCTTTTTCTATTTCTTTTCTGTCCGCAAAGTTTTTGGAAAGTTCTCTTGCCAATTCAATATTTATGTATGTTGGACTTGTCCCTTGTTCCCTTATAATAGCATTTACAACTTTTATTGTCTGTGAAACGGCTCTTCTTACAACAGGGTTTGTAATATCTGTCAATTCATCCGAAAAAGCAGGCAAAGTAAAACTTCTTTCGCTTTTATCGTGTGCTTTGAAATCAAAACCAACCTCTGCACACGCCTTATCATAAGTCAGCCCTTTTTCTAAATAAGGAATAAGCATATCGCACGCTTTTACAGACAGATTTCCGAATTTTGAAAACGAACTTATATTTAAAATATAATCATATAAAAATTCATCTATTTCAAAATCTTTCAACGCATTTAAAATCTTTGCATCGTCTTTGTGAACGGTAAGAGCATATCCGATACAATTTAATTCTTCCCTTGAAAGTTTTTGAATGTACCCTTTTTGGAATTTATCAAGTGCTTTTCTGATATTGTGATACTGTTTCAAATATTCAAACTTTGTCTTTTTTTCTACTTCTTCAACTTCTTTAAATCCGTAAGAAACTGTTGAAAATCTTTTATCAGTTGAAATATCCAGCTCTTTTCTTATTTTTGAATAATTCACAGTTGGAGATTTGTGACACAATTCAAAGACTTTTGTTCTCTCACCTTCTGTAAGAAAACGAGAACTTCCATTATCTGAAACAATTCTTATATTATTGATTTTTTGCCACAAATTAAATAATTGGAAAGAATATGTTGCTTTCGCTGCTCTCGGCTCTTCAGGAAAAAATGTACATTTACCAATCATTTTTTCTATTTGATTTCCAAAATACGGGCTCCTGCAATTTTCAGGACCTTCTCCGGGTCCCAAATCGAACGGTCTCTGCGAAAGCAAAATATTTTTATACTGTTCTTTTATTTCATCTGAAGCAAAGTCGCAGCCAAAAGATTTTTGTGCATTAAAAATTTTGTCTGCTTCATCTTCAATCATATTTCGTGAAACTGTATTTAAATATTTTCCGCCTTTATTTCTCTTATGTAAAGAATACTTTTCATCTTTAAAAAACATTTCGCCGACAGTACGATAGCCGTTTTTTTGCATTGTTTCTTCATTTTCACTTATGGCATTTAACAAAAGTCCGTTTTCTTTGTCTGTACTGTCTGTTTTTCTGTTAGATTTAAAGCCACGCCTTTGTGCCAAATTAATCAGCACTCTTGCAAATTCTTTATTTGACAAAGGTCTGTCTAAAGCCTCTGTCCTTACTTGATAAATATCACTGAGCGGAGTATCAAAAAGATTTGCCAATTCATCTTCAGTCAATATCTTTTCTTTTATAATGAGAAATCTTATACGCTCCAATCTGTGATTGTGTCTTCTGAGTCTTCTTCGATTTCCTCTTGCCTCTCTTCTCGGAAATGCAAGAGACGAGCCGTCTTTAGGATTTTCCGCTTCGCTGAAAATTCTTGAACCGAGTTTTACAATTCTGTATGGCTGGTCATTTAACAATTCAACAACCGAAAAACCTACAGATGCAATACCACAGTCTAAACCAATAGCATATTTCATAACAAACTCCTCCACTAAAAAGATAACGACCCACCGAAGTGAGTCGTCAGCGCTTTTCGGTTTTCTACCTTTTTGTAGTAACCTAATTGTTCTTGGTATGGTATAAGAACAATTTTATTATATCCAACAAAAGTAAATTTGTCAACTCTGATTGTTTGTAGTACAATTTTTGATACTGTTAAATAAAATGTTTTGAAATATTATTTTAAATAGTGTATAATTTTTGCTCATCAAAATAAAATCAATATACGAAAAAGGCATTACCGACTGCAAAAGTCAATAATGCCTTTTTTGTTTTAATATATTGTGTTTTACTCGCAAACTTGCATAAATAGTGGGTTTGTTGAGTTCATTGTATTATTCCCACTCGCTCCCTGTAAATCAATTTTAAACGCATTTGTTTATGAGATTTAGCAGAGAGTATCCACATTGTTTGTATTATTGGTAAAGCATACGCTATCCGATTTTTTGTTGCCATTTCGTTGCCACGAACGAATAATATAAGATGGTTTAAAATGCAAATTTTACTTCCCTTGCAAAGTGTACGAAATCGATACATTCTACTTGATATGCATCACAAACATCTGGAATTTTTGGAGCTTTTTCGTTTCGTGTACGCACTTCCTCTGTGACTACTTTACAATGTTCTTGCTTTGCCAAGGCAATCACAAACGGATCGGCAGAGTTCTTTTTAGTTCCGCCTTCGACCAATCCACGATGAGTTGCCAATATTGCTCTGACTTCCTGTTGCACCGGTACACTGGATGGAACGAAGCATTCCTTTCGAGATTTTGCCCACTTTTCCAAATCATCCCCACCAATCATTATTTCATCATAAACTTCTTGACTAGATACAATAGTTCCCTCATCCATCAATTCGCCTATTCTGCTCCATAATGAAGGATAAATATCAATTGGCTGACGTCTTTGTAGATTTATGAAAATATTGCTATCGAAAACGTATTTAGCCATCAGTAGCACCACCTTTCGATAGCTCCAAAGTGCTTGATACGTAAACCTAAGAGACAACTACTTGCTTCTCGTGGGCTCAACTTGTCGGCGTGATAAGCTGACATTACAGTTTTTGTATATAGTTTACCTACTTGAGTTCCTTTATCCAAAGCAGGAGGCAAAAATCCATCCGCTTTTCTTCTGTTTTTATAGGCAATATACTCATCGGAATATCTTTTCAAAATATCAAAATACGTTGTTTTTTTAATAATGCCAATATCCCATAACCTATGCAAAATTACTTCACGGCTGACCGCAAAATCTCTTGCGATTGCAGATATATAGGTATCATCAAGTCCATATTTCTGTATAGATCGTATATGCTTATTCCGAAATAATAGTTCTGTAGGAACTAAAGCCAATCCGGCAATTTTATTGCAGAACAGTTCCGTTTGACCAATGTTAGACTTATCTTGACTCATATCATTACAAATTCCCGATGTCCTCGTAACAATATGAACCAATTCGTGTAGCAATGTAAACAATCTCGCACTTGGCTCATCTTTTCGATTTAATGCAATGATTGGGAAAGTATCATATGCAACAGACAAGCCACGCATTTCTTCTGGTTGAATTTTAGTAGCTTGAAACACAAGAAAGTCTTGTTCTTCCAGTTTAGCAATGCAATACGATAACGCTACTTCGGGCTTTCTGAATTTGATTTGATTATCATCATTTAGTGATAAGATTTTACGAAGTTGGATTGCAAGTGTTTCTTCTGTACTGTCCAGAGACAAATTCAATGTAAATGACAATGGCTCTAGTTCGGTCTCTTGGTACAATTCTATCATTGTATCACGTCGTTCTTCTATATCTCTAAGAAACCATCTAAGTTCACGAGACATTTCTTCAATTCCCCAATTGCCAAATGTTCTATAATCAACCTTATCCAATCTTTTTGTTTTTTGCGGAGTATCAGGAAGATATAGGTAAGCAAATGGAACACGATATTGCTTCGCAAGTCTTTTTGCTTGTGGCAAAGTGGGATACTCGCTTCCATTTTCCCACGCCTCTATTTTGGCGACATCAACTTTTAGCTTTAGAGCAATTTCTTCGATGGAAATCCGGTCAAGTCCACGTGCCCACTGTAAAACTTCTGGGGTTACTATTGCAGGTATGCTTTTCCCCATTGTTGTCGCCTCCTTTCTAATATATAGGTGTATTTCTAAAAAATAAGTTAGATTGATTTATTTACGCAGTTTTCATACCACTCGTGTGGAGGCAATGGTGAATTAAACGCCTCCTCAAATATTGGATACAACTCCTTATAAGTTTTGCTGTTTGATACAATCTTTTTCAATTCCGATGTTTGCAAGGGGATAATTTTCATTCCGTTTACAGACTTTGAATAGTCTTGCGGATCATAAAATGGAGTTGTCTTTCTGCTACGGAAGTCGGAAATTACATTTATGTTAAGATAATTTGTAGCAAACACGCAATACGAATTCAAATTACCCGTACGTATCAAATGCATACCTAAATGTCTTGATACCGGCTCCATTTCCATTCTGCGCTGATTTGTACTGTCAGCAAGAGTTGCTTCAAGCAAAAGTGTGTGCTCCGGATAACAATCAGTAGCTTCATATTCGTAAACTATATCAGCTTCGCCGCCTGCTGCGTGAGTTTTTGGCAATAAATCGGCGTCAAGTGAAAGTTTCATATAGTCCAGAATTTTGCCGTGTCGCTCGCTTGTTTTATACCATAAGATACCAAGCACATATTCAAATATAGTTGGTATATCGGCGTTGTCGGTAACCATACTCCTGATTTCGTCATCATTTCTGCTTTCAAAGCAATCCAAAAGCGACAATATCTTGTCATCGGTAAATTTAGTATCAATAAGGTGCTGCAATCTTTGATAACGTGTATCTTCAAGAGCAACACGTGCCGATTGCATATCTGAAACATTTATTCCTAGTTCTTCGTTAATTCCGGCAACAATAGCACTATCATCAACTACAAGGCAATCGGATATTTCAACCATATCACAGTTTTCATACAACAACTCAGAAACAGTAAATGTGTCTTTATAGAAATCTTCTGCTATCGTTTTGAAGAAATGCTTCGGAACAATATCAAACTTTATCGTGTCATCTTCAAACAAAACAACATCTGTCGTTTTAATATATCTTCGATTGAGATCTAGATAATCCGAAAGTGTAGCCTTTGCTTTAAACAAATGCATTATTTTGAAAAATGCAATTTTGAAAGAATTATCATCTTCGACTTCACTAAACAATGTTGTTTTTAAATGTGTCGTAGGATGATTACTAATGGCTTTTTCAGATGTAGTGTCAAATAAATAATTACGCCACCATTTGCCTATTTTTATATCTCTGGTTGCACTGTAAACAGAGATCAAGCTATCAACATCATTCAACACAAAGACTTTATACAGAGCTTGATATAACTTGAGATATGGTTTGTCATACTGTCGACTTTTTCTGTTGAGACCTATTTCACATACTAATTCTTCTGTAACTTCGTTTTCTAAAAAATAATCTAATGCCGTTTTGTAGTTAGACATTCCCATCAATCGGTTTATAATAATTTGATCAATAGATGTAGCATTGGAACGCAATCGTGAAATGCCGTTAATGATTTCAGCTGTTTCATTCTCTCCTATACATAGCGGCAAAAGATATGTATACTCATCAAGTGTTAAGTAATCAAAATTGCTAAGCAAATGCAACAACACCAAAAAAGGACGAACGATACGACCGTCAATATTGTAATATGTTTTCAAAAGCTGTTTAAGATATATAAAACTATCCTTATCTATTTGAAATTGATTGTCAGAAGAAAAATCATTTTCAGTACTTATTTTAAGCAACGCCTTTCCGACATCACTCAATTTTCTTCCGTCATCAATCAAGCCAATATCAACTAACCCTGATGTTTTTTCACGAGCGTCCTTTGGTTTGTTCCCGGCTTCACCTTCAACAAACCCTTTCGTTTTCATAAAATCGTAATAACGAGTTTGCAACTCTTTGTTCCCCGACCAACTTTGGCCTTTGTTCTCTTCGAGCGTCCAAAACTCATCTAACAGAGCAAGTTGTTCTTCAATGGTTTTATTAAAGTTTTTTGTTCTGAAACTGGTGGTTCCCAAACTCCAACAAAAACTTTTATATGGAATTACATTTGGCATAGCCATATTCCCCTCAATAATTTATTATCAGTACCTCTTCTGAAGAAGAAGTTTTATCTTTTGTTTGATAATTTGAATTTGAATAGTTGTAATTAAGTCGTACAATCTTGTATCTGTCAGCATTTCTTTTAAGCCATTCAATTAATATGTCGTTTTCCTTACCTTTGCTTCTCAGTACATTGGATAACGCAAATCGGATATTTCTCCCATTCAGGTCATCTAAAAAGGCAAGTAAATCTTTTTCGGCAGTTTCATCCCAGCCGCCTTGCTCGTTATATGTAGCACAAGTAATTAAATATGGGGGATCAACATATACGAAATCTTGTGGTGTTAATGCAGATGTATCAAACTCTCTAAAATCACGGCAGGTAAAAATGCAATTTTGTTCTTGGATTCTATCAATAAAGTCAATGAGCTTTTGCTCCATTTTCTTATTGAAATCCCTTTTACCGACCGGCAAATTGAATTCGCCGTTTGAATTAAAACGAATTTGATTATTAAAAGCATATACGATTATTACATAAAGCATAACATAGTAATAATAATCGAAATTCCCATTTGCGTGTTTCTGATTAAAATCCGCACGCAATTTCAAATAGCCTTCTCTGTTATAATCTCCAAGTCCTTTGCTGCTTTCACAACCGTAATAATCATAGCCGTTTTTACTTACAAGGGATAAGCCATATTTTTCTATAATTTCATAAATCCATTCCAAAACAGATTCTTTATCAAGGTTTTTGAAAGTATTATATAAATACAGCAAGTTTTCATTCAAGTCATTATATATAACTCGGTTGCAATCAATATTGATACCGACATTACAGCCACCGCAGAACAAGTCGACAAATACATCTATATCTTTAGGGAACAGCGGCAATATTTGAGGTAACAACTTATACTTGCCACCGGTATAATTAAGCGGTGATTGTATCATATTGATTTACTCCTCATCAAAGCAAATACACAAAAATAATCTTTCGGCGTTTTCCAGTATGTCTGATTTTCCGGTTGTAAACGCTTTGTAGCTTTCCTCAAAAACCTTTACAGTTCCTTTTCGGCTAAGTATTCTCATAATGTCATCATCGGAAATTTTGGCATTAGAACGGCAGTTGCCTTTTTCAGCCATATTGTTATACGAAAGCAAAATGTATCTAGCCTTTATATCATTTATAAGTGTTTCAAATGCTTTTGTTGCTCCGATTGTACAATATTTACTCTTCATACCGCTTCTATCCATCTTTTTAGCCACACCGAAAACCTCGGGTTTCTCCCAGCGTGCAACATTTTCAAGCAAATGATATGAGTCACAATATTGTCTTGAATTATACGGCGGGTCTATATAAACAATGTCAGCCTCTATTCTCTTAACAAGATTATTAGCATCCTCATTAAAGCATTGATTTTTCGGATTATTTTTAACCTCTGCCAGAGGAACATAAAGTTCTAATGAGCCCTCAAATTTTGCGCCTTTTCTGTATGCATCATAATGTCCGCAGGTTACAGCAATTTTGTCCATTGCATATAGCAATGATGTAATTAAAATTGCTCTTTCTCGCTTGTTTAAATTTCCTTTTTTATAATTTCTTTCTATATCCTCACGAACATATCCTATTTTTGCACAATCTTTTTTACTAAAATAGGTATCGGCAAAATTGCGTGTCATATAATTTTCACCGCAATTTGTTTTTGCATTGTATCTAACAACATAGTCAATTATTTTTTGTTGGTCATAGCTTTCAGCGCCAAACCACGCATAATTGCAAATATAATTACTATACATCAAGTCATTAGTAATAAGTACCTTATCTGCAAAAGCAGAGGAAACAGCACCGGTTCCTGCAAAAATATCCGCAACTGTTTCGATGTCAGCACATTCTTCGTTTACAACACCGGTAATAAATGAAAGCAACTTATATTTATTACCTAAGTAACGTCTATTATTAATCAATGAGGTTTTATATGTCTTTTCAGCTACGCTCATTACAAGTCCTCCGGCAATCATTCTAACTATATTATATAAAACGTTCTGTCCGCCAAAACGGACTCAGATTAAATATCTTTAAACAATTCAGAAAGCGATATTTCCAAACCGTTCGCTATTTTTTCGATGTTAACAATAGAAATATTACGTTTGCCAAGCTCAACACTTGCAAAATACGTTCTATCCATACCTATTTTTTGAGCAAATTTTTCTTGGCTTAATCCTGTTTGGGTTCTCAGTTCACGTATTCTATTGCCGATTTTAGCTGTAATCATATTGCAACCTCTGTCAAAGTATAAATATCGCAGTTTACAATTTCACATTTTAAGTATATATTAAATCCGTAAATAAGTCAACTGTTTTTAAGCAACAACCGGCAAATAGCGGCAGAGATTTCTCCCTGCCGCCGTTGTGTTTATACTGTATAAATCAATTCTGAATTTACAATTTCCGTTGCGCGATTACGGATATTGTTCATCTTCTGAACCCACAGCATTTGATTTTCTGCCTTAAGTTTTTCTGTAATATTTTCATTTTCAGCGAGTTCTTTTACTAGCCGGAGAAACATAGCGGTTGCCTGTTGCTCGATATCATCAAGATATGCAACAAGCTTTCCCGAAGTCATCAGGTTAGCATATAGTACACGATGATTTTCTTTCAAAAACCGTTTATGCCTCATACCCCATACGCCGATATTTGCTTGCTTTTCTTCTTCGGGCAGTTTCAAATTGGGGAGATAATAATCCCCAACCCGTGTGTAAGTGCCGCCCATTTCTTCAAAAATTGTCTTTGCCATTTTGTTTTCCTACCTTTCAAAATCATTATTTCTAATGCGCTTTGTGCGCTGATTAGACGGTTGTTTTGTGTGCTTTCGCTGTCGTTCTTGCTCCTTTGCCTGTGAGATCAGCGCATCGATTTGCTGACTCCCGAATACCTTGCGGAGCAATCTAAAATCCTTGTTTTCAGCCCGAAGCGTAGTATTTTCATCAGTCAAGCGGTCATTGATTTTGCTCAAACGCTCGTTCTCACGATAAAGATTTGCGTTAGTATTATTAAGTCGGTGATAGCTATCAAGAGCGTGATAATAACGGTAAAACACCTCTTTGATTACATCTTTCAGTTTCTTTATCAGCGGGTCAACGAATTTCTGTTTATAGGACTTTGTCGACATTAAAGCAGGTGGATCGGGCAACTGAAATTCGCTGTCTGTTTCAATGCGTTTCTCCAATTCTCCAATAACCTGCGTGCCGTTATCATAGTTTTTAATACGGCTTTGCACCGTTTGAAACTCGTCTTTTTTCTCGGCAAGTTGGTTGTCCAATACAGCGATTTCCTTTTCTCTTTCCTGTTTTTTGTAATCCAAAACAGACAGATGTTTTTCGTGAGTACCCTTGTGTTCCCATTCAATCCCGTGGCGTTCCATAACAAATGCGAGTACGGATTTTTCTGCGCTTACCCATTGGTTCCACTCGGTATCTCCCCGGGCCCCGCCCTTAAAACCTTGTGCGGCAAGAGCCTGCTTGAGTGATACTCTTGTATCAAGTCCACGCTTGCTTCCGGTGGTAAACGGTACAAAATCAATGTGCAAATGCGGTGTTGCTTCGTCCATATGAAGATGAGCAGAGAACACTTTTAAGTTGGGGTTTCTCTCTTGAAATCCACTGTAATATTCATCTAAAATTTGTCTTGCAAGCTGTCCATTTTCACTTTCTGCACTCATATTTTCTTTGTCGCCAATCTGCAAAATGAGTTCGTGAAACGGTTTTTCTTGCTTAGAATTTCTGATTTTTTCATAATAGTTTTCTATCTTGCGGTCGGCTCTGGTCTGCTTATCGTTATATCTTTCAAGAGCCTCATCAAACAAATCGTGATAGACTTTTTTGATATTTTCATTGCAGTAGTCGATATTGAGATGTGTTCGGCTGCCGTCTACATTTTCAGCTTTGAACTTGCGGCTGTTATGATTTACAGAGCCTTTACCGACCATTGCGCTTATCGTTCTTTTCATAAAATCTCACATCCTTTCCTTATCCGGCGTAGCCGGGGTTCTGTTACTCTTGTCAAGAGTAACGCAAAAGCACTTTTGACAGGCGAGCCTATCAAAAATGCAACCTGCAAGCAGGTTTTGCGCTCTCCGAGAGGCAGGAGCGGCTTTTTAAAAAAAGCCACCTGCACCCTGCAAAAACTTTATCCGTGTCGGTCTGTGTCGATGGTGACGATGTTTTAAGTACCACCTAAAACACCGACACGACCGTCACGCATCGTCACGCTGTTCCAACGCAAGACTAACCCTGCGCCCATCGTGACAGCGTTTGTTTTGATAACGGATTCCATACTCATTGAACAAACGCCCTGCATTGATATTCAGCTTCATCGTCAAAGCGTTTGCTTTTATATCAACGCCCAGAAAGTCTACAAGCTCTGTGGGAGTGCCTTGCCATTCTGAATTTTCTTTTGTGATTTTATCAGAAATGTTTTCAAGCAACGGATCAGGCGGTTGTTTCCATAGCTCTGTTTCTGTTTTCTCAAGTTCCCATACAAGCGTTTCGGGATTGCGGTTCAGATAAATCTTTTGGTCGGGCTGGTCTCTTCCTGATACTTCAAGCGTGGCGGCATTGCTTGTACGCTTTTCTTTCCGAAGAATAAAACCTCCGTCAGCGGCGCCGAGCAATCCGTTAGTGCCTGAAATCATATCAAATTTATCATCGGCATTCTGCTTGCGTGTGTGGTGAACAAGCAGCAGACATATCCCGCAGCTGTCCGCAAACTTTTTGAGCCTTGTGATAATTTCATAATCGTTTGCATAGCTGTAACTATCTCCGCCGATCTCTCGCACCTTTTGAAGCGTGTCTATGATAATCAGTTTTGTATCGGGGTGTTCATCAATAAACTTGGTAAGCTGTTCATCGAGACCGTTTCCAAGCTGACCTGCCGAAACAGAAAAATGCAAATTGTCTGTACTTTCCGTTCCAAACATTCGGTACAGCCTTTCCTGCAATCTGTGATAATCATCTTCAAGAGCAAGGTACAGCACAGTTCCTTTTCGGACGGTATAATTCCAAATCGGCGTACCCGTGCTGATATGGTAAGCAAGCTGTGCATAAGAAAACTCTTGCCTAGCTTCGGCGCTCCTGCAAATATATATGTTCCGGGGTAGAGTAAGCCGTCAATCAGCGGCGGTTTGCTCTGGTACACGGTGTCGTATAGCTCGCTCATTGAAATTGTTTTGAGATATAACGGGTCTAAGCTTAACATCAACTCTCTTTGCATTTCTTCAAAACACTTGATATTTTCATCGTTATCGTTTATACTAATGTTAGTGCATTTTTGGATTGACTGCTCCGTATCTGCGCCAACAGATACATTCGGAGCGGTCTTTTCTTTTTTATCTATCATTCTGATTCCTCCTTTAACCCGCCGAGAATATCGGCTATCATTTCAATTAAGTCAAGTAGTTCGTCATTTACTTCGCCGCCAGCCTCAATGCGCTGTAATTCTGCAAGCACCTCGGCAAGTTGATTTCGCAAGGCCTTGAACACTCTCGGATTGCCCTGAACAACAATATCTTTGTGGGTAAGTCGCCTTGTTATATAATCTTGCTTAGTAAGCCCTGAGAGCCGCACATAAGTTTCAATTTGCTTATCTTCCTCCGGCGATACACGAAACGCTACGGTTTTGTTTCTCCAGCGGTTATGCTCATCTCTGTTTTTAAGTGACATTTTACTCGCCCCTTTCCATATCTAACTTATCCGCCATTTCAGCCTGCTTTGACGGGAACAAGTGCGCATAGTTGTAAGTTATATCAATGCTTTCGTGTCCTACTCGGTCGGCAATAGCCGTTGCAGAAAATCCCATATCAATCAGTAAACTGACATGGCTGTGTCGGATATCGTGAATACGGATTCTTTTTACGGCTGCTTCTTTTGCGCCTCTGTCCATTTCTCTGTGCAGATAGCTTTTTGTAACAGGAAACATTCTGTCCTCCAAACCTACTTCGTAGAGCATTTTCAGATAGTCCTGCATTTCATCACAAAGGAACTTCGGCAACTGAATTGTGCGGTTGCTTTTCTCTGTTTTCGGAGAAGTAATAATATCTCTGCCGTTCAAATGCTGAAACGACTTATTGATTGTAACCGTTCGCTTTTCAAAATCAAAATCAGAAGGTGTAAGAGCTAATAATTCACCCTCTCGAATACCTGTCCAATAAAGCATTTCAAACGCATAGTATGACATTGGCTTATCCATCATTGCATCGGCGAACTTCAAATATTCCTCTTTCGTCCAGAAAAGCATTTCACGATTTTTCTTTTTACCCATACTGCCAGCCTTTTGACAAGGATTTTCTTTCAGGTTGTAGTACCTAACAGCGTGGTTAAATATCGCAGATAACTGATTGTGAATTGTTTTCAAATATACGGGAGAATACGGTTTGCCGTTATCGTCCTTATAATTGATAAGCTCATTTTGCCAAGTGATTATTTGTTGTGCGGTTATGTTGCACATCTTCAGCTTACCGAAATAGGGGATTAGTTTTGTTTGGATGATATGTTCCTTGGTTGCCCAAGTGTTCTCCTTAATACGAGCCTGCATATCCTCAGTATAATGCTGCACAAAGCTCTTAAAGGTCATATCCAAATCACCGCCCAGCTTGTTAAGCTGTTCTCGCTCCCAAGCCTGTGCTTCACGCTTTGTTTTGAATCCTCGTTTCTGCGACTGCTTGCGTTCACCATTCCAATCGGTGTAACGATAGAGCACTCGCCAAGTGTTTGTTTTTTCTTCTTTATATACTGCCATTGTTTAATCCCTCTCTTTCTTAGTTGGACCGTAGCAGGTGCGTTCCATAAAATATTGCTTATTTACTCGCCCCGAAATTGTCATAAATCCTTTTTCTTTCAGTTCGACATTTAGTTTTTGGACGATTTTGTAAGCATAGGATTTTGATATACCCAATTCCTGAGCTACCTCATCAACTCTCATAAAGCTTGTACTTTCCATTTGATCACCCCCTTACTTGTTTTTTTGATACTTCAATTATTTAGTGTCGGAGAACTTTCTGGCCGCATTCCGATTTGCCCGAGCGGATATGCCATTACCGTGACATATGACGGTTATTCTGTTGTCAAGCAACTTAACGCTATTTGCTTAACTATTATACTAAACAAATTCCGTAAAGTCAAGTGGTTTTCGAAAAAATATTTAACTTTTTTGTTTTGGTTATCTTGACATGCACTAAACATATATGATATACTTATCGCATATTACATAAACAAGGAGCGTAATTGCTATGGCAATCGGTGAAAGAATTCGTTTTTTTCGCAATCTGCGGGGAATGACACAAAAGTATTTAGGAACGGTAGTCGGCTTTCCCGAAAAGACCGCTGACATCCGTATGGCACAGTATGAGTCCGGCTCAAGAACGCCGAAAGCAGACCTGACTAACAGTCTTGCAGAAGTGTTTGGTGTGTCACCGTTGGCTCTGTCTGTGCCCGACATTGACAGCTATCTTGGTTTAATGCACACACTGTTTACATTAGAGGATCGCTATGGGTTGACACTTGAAAAGACCGAAAACGGCGTTTCTATGCGTGTTGACCCTCGCAAGGGAAAGGATGCTGCCGAGCTTTCCAAAATGCTAAATGCGTGGGCAGAACAGGCTGAAAAGTACCATAACGGCGACATCAGCCGTGAGGACTATGACAAGTGGCGTTATAACTATCCGAAATATGATGAAAATTCCGGTTATGTGAAAGTCCCGTCGCAGGGACTCAGCGACAAAATGATTGAGGCTTTCAAAGACCGACTGAAAAACGATTAAGTACAAGCATAAGAAAAAGAGCTATCAGACTTTCAAAAAATCTGATAGCTCTTTACTTTTACAATAATTCAAATAATGTTGCCATTTTGTTGCCACAGAGGGCATCAAAGTGGCGAAAAGCCTTTGTTTATGGGCTTTTTCACAGGCGTGAAATTATTCCCACTCGATTGTGGCAGTTGGTTTTGGAGAGATATCGTAGCAAACTCTATTTACATTTTTAACTTCTGCTAAAATTCTATTTGTTACTTTCTCCAAAACATCCCAATCGAGTCTTTCGATTGTTGCGGTCATTGCGTCAACAGTATTTACCGCTCTGATGATTACAGGATACTCAAAGCATCTTGCATTGTCCTTAACACCAACAGATTTAAAATCGGGAACGATTGTAAAATACTGCCATACTTTTTTATCAAGACCTGCTTTTTCAAATTCATCACGCAAAATTGCGTCAGACTCTCTTACAGCTTCAAGTCTTTCTCTTGTAATAGCACCAAGACAACGAACACCAAGTCCGGGACCCGGGAAAGGCTGACGGAATACCATTTTATGAGGCAAACCGAGTTCAAGTCCGCAAGCTCTTACTTCGTCTTTGAAAAGTTGTTTAAGAGGCTCAACAAGTTCAAACTGCATATCTTCAGGAAGTCCGCCTACATTGTGGTGAGATTTTACTACTTTTGCAGTTTTTGTACCGCTTTCAATAATATCAGGATAGATTGTACCTTGACCGAGAAAATCAATTCCTTCAAGTTTTCTTGCTTCTTCTTCAAAAACTCTGATAAACTCACTGCCTATAATTTTACGCTTTTGTTCAGGGTCCGAAACATTTTCAAGTTTACCGAGAAAACGCTCTGAAGCGTCAACATACACAAGGTTAGCATTTAATTGGTCTCTGAAAACGCTTACAACACTTTCCGACTCGTCTTTTCTCATCAAGCCGTGATTTACATGAACGCAAACAAGTTGGTCGCCGATTGCTTTAAGAAGTAATGCTGCAACAACAGATGAGTCAACACCGCCCGAAAGAGCAAGCAATACTTTTTTGTCGCCGATTTGATTACGGAGAAGTTCAACTTGGTCTGCCACAAAATTTTTCATATTCCAATTTGCTTCTGCTTTGCATTCATCAAAAACAAATTTTTTAAGGCTTTCTTCGTCAATCGCAGAGTCATATTTAACTTGACACTTTGAAAGCGGATGGTCAACAGAAATAACAGGCAAACCGCAATCATAAATTTCTGCATTTACATCAATTTCAACTCCGTCAACAACTCTGTTTTTACCGCCGTTCAAAATAACGCCCTTAACATTTGGCAATGCTTTGAGTTCTTGTGCAGTAATATCGTGCGGATAAATTTCACTATATACTCCGAGCGCTCTTATTTCACGAGCGAGAATTGTGTTTTCTGTACTGCCAAGGTCTAAAATTACTATCATATCTTGTTTCATAAACTGCCTCCGTAATATAAACTTATTTTTAAAATTTGATACTTAGATTTAATTATAATGTTTAAATATAATGTTTAAACTTTAAAATTTTAAAAAATGATTAAAGCAAATTTTTTCTGAGTTCTTCAGGTGAAGACGGATGAAGATAAGCAGGTGCAATATCAAAAACCGTTTTACATCCACACTGACCTTCTTTATTAAGTCTGTATGCGGCTCTTGCATAAGCAACCAAAACGCTTGAAGTGAACTCAGGATTTGAATCAAGAGTGAGCTTATACTCAATTACATGCTTATTTTCTCCGTTGAGTCCTGTCTGTCCTGTTCTGAAAACAATTCCTCCGTGCGGAATACCCGAATGATTTTCGTTCAACTCTTCCTGCGAAATAAAATGAACTGTTGTATCGTAGTCTGCAAAATAGTTTGGCATAGTTTTGATTGCATTTTCAATATATTCAAGGTCTGCACCCTCTTTTGCAACAACAAAACATTCTCTTTTATGTTTTTGACGGGTTGTAAGTTGTGGATTTTCACCGTTTCTTACACTTTCAAGTGCTTCCTCAACAGGAATTGTGTATTGCTTTGCATCCTGAACACCCTCAATTCTTCTGATTGCGTCCGAGTGTCCCTGACTTACGCCCTTGCCCCAGAATGTATAATCGTTGCCGTTTGGCAAAACTGCCTGACCGTAAAGACGATTAAGTGAAAAAAGACCGGGGTCCCAACCGACAGAAATGATGCTGATTTTTTTGCTTTCTTTACTTACTGCGTCAACATCTGCAAAATGTTCGGGGATTTTTGCATGAGTATCAAAACTGTCAATTACATTGAAATATTTTGCCAACTGTGCAGTTTGCTTCGGAAGGTCGTTTGCACTGCCGCCGCAAAGAATCATTACATCTATATCGTCTTTAAACTTAACAGCCTCATCTATATGGTAAACAGGAACATTTGTTTTTGTCTGAATACTTTTCGGGTCTCTTCTTGAGAAAACGCCTACAAGTTCCATATCCTGTGAAGTGTTTAATGCACACTCAACGCCTCTGCCGAGATTACCGTAACCTGCGATTGCAATTTTAATGCTCATAGTAACTCTCTCCTAACATAATATAGTTTGTTTTAAATATTCAAAATAATTTATTCGTCTCAATCCAACAAGAAAAGACCGAAACAAATATATATAAATACAAGGTTTATTATATATCTTTAAATACTGAAAATCAATACGATTGAAAAATTGCAAGTGATAAAATCTAACAAAATTTTTACACAAAAATTAAATGAAAAAAGTACAATTTTACCGAAATTTACTTTTCACAAAATATATAAATAAAAAACAATCAAAAAATTGTAAAAAATCCGACCGATATTTGACCGATTTTGATTTTAGTGATAAAATACAAAAAAACAATTTCGGAGGTCAGTTTTGAAATACATTAAACAGTTTTTAATAATCATTTCAATATCTTTTGCAGGCGAACTATTAAATCATTTTGTGCCTCTTCCCGTACCTGCCGGAATTTACGGAATAATAATTCTGTTTTTATGTTTAAACTTCAAAATAATCAAACTTGAAGATGTCAAAGAAACGGGAAATTTTTTAGTTCAGATTATGCCCGTAATGTTCATACCGTCGGCAGTCGGAGTTTTGGAAAGTTGGGAACTCATCAAACCGACATTTGCAAAATATATCATCATAACTGTTTTAACGACCTTTATTGTAATGATTATATCCGGAAAGGTTACACAGTTTTTATTAAAAAAATTCAAAAAGGACGGTAAAACAGATGAATGAGTTTTTTGAAGCGTCTGCCTATTTCGGTGTTATCATAAGCCTTTTTTCATATATGACAGGTGTTTGGCTGAAAAAGAAATTTAAACTTGCCATTTTCAACCCTTTGCTGATTTCAATAGTTTTTACTGTCGTTTTTCTGCTTGCTTTTAAAATAGACTATGAAATCTACAACAGCAGTGCGAAATATTTGAGTTATCTTCTTACTCCTGCTACCGTTTGCCTTGCAATTCCTCTTTACGAAAAGTTTGAATTGTTGAAAAAAAATAAAACGGCAATAGTTTTAGGTATTTCAAGCGGTGTTTTGACAAGTCTTTTAAGCGTGCTTGCTTTTTCGGTATTACTCAAATTAAATCACACAGAGTATGTAACACTTCTTCCGAAATCCATAACAACAGCCGTAGGAATGGGTGTATCGGAAGAACTGGGCGGATATGTATCTGTTACGGTTGCAGTCATTATTGTAACGGGCGTAATAGGAAATGTCATAGCAGAAAGTGTGTGCAAACTGTTTAAAATCACAGAACCGATAGCAAAAGGCGTGGCAATAGGTACTTCTTCACACGCAATAGGAACAACTAAAGCTATGGAAATGGGAGAAACCGAGGGTGCAATGAGCAGTCTGTCCATAGTCGTTTCAAGCGTACTGACCGTTGTTGCGGCAGCTGTCTTTGCAAAATTCTTTTAATTTTCGCAAAAACATAAATATTATATTATTACAAAAAAGAACAGTTCAAAACGAACTGTTCTTTTAACTTTATAATTCAAATCGACTGAAATAATAAATATCTCCCATTATATCAATACATCCTAATAACAATACAAATCATATCATCAAATAGTTGCAAAAATAATTTAAAATTTTTTGCAACTATTGTCAGTTCTTAAATGTTTTAATAGTGAAAGGGGTGATGATTTGACAAACTATGAATTAAACGACGACATATTTAATGAAAAATATGAAAAATATTCCACTTTAATTTACCGTTTAGCATTTCAATACACATTAAACAAATCTTTAGCAGAAGATATCACACAAGATGTATTTTTAAAACTTTTCACTAATAATAAAAGTTTTCAAAGTTCTGAACATGAAAAAGCATGGATAATCAGAGTAACAATTAATCATTGTAAAAATACACTTAAATCTAAAAACAATAATTGTTTACAATTATCAGAAACAGAATGTGCTGATGAACATTTTGAAAACGAAATCATTGATAAATTAGATATACAGCAATCAATTAAAAGTTTAAAGCCAAGTGAAAGAACAATTCTTTTGCTTTATTTTTATGAATATATGACAACAAATCAAATCTCCAAATACTTGAAAATGAACGAAAACACTGTTAAATCACATTTAAAAAGAGCAAAAGAAAAAATAAAAAACAAATTAGAAAGGTGGATAATTTATGAAATATAGTGATTATATTAATGAAATAAAGCCTTCATCGGAACTAAAGGACAAAATACGCAATAATGTAAAAAAGGAACTCACAAAAAAGAAAATAAGCAAAATTAAAAAAATCAAAGGAACAATTACCATAGCTGCATGTTTTGCAGTACTTATAGCAACAACTTCGGTTATCAGTAATTTTTCAAAGCATTCAAATGAAAATACTTCAGTCAGCACATCTGAAAACAAAAATGAAAAATTTATAACAATCACAGAAGATGATAACGGAAAATCATTGCCGCAAGAAATACTGATAAATAATGTGTTTTACAGACAATTTTCGTCATACGAATTAAAAAATAAATTAGAAAAAAACAACGGAAATTTTGTCATAAAAGAATCTGATGTCGGTTCCTACATCTGTAACATTAATTCAGATAATATTTTTAATGTCGATACGCAAAAAATTGAAGACGATGAAATTTCCAAGCAAAATGAGTTTTACAATGCGAAAGTATATCATTATTTACCATGCAACGACTTATCAAATATAGTAGTTAAAACTGCTGATAATGTATATTTGTTTCATATAGTAAATTTGAATAATTCAGTTAGCATAAATGATTTATTTGAATTATTTTCAATCAATAATAACAATCAAGTTGATGCCATAGAAGTTTGGCAAGACGAAATAATTGACGAAAATATTACAGGATTTCAAGGAGAATCAATAACAGGTACAACAGTAAAAGAAATTTTAACAAAAAATATTAAAGAAAAAGATAAAATAGATGCCGTTATACAAAATTTTTCAGAGGCTAATTCCGTAAAAGACAAAAATGATGATATATACTATGATATACACAGAAACAAAATAAATGAAAGTATGAGCGAAACAGGTCAATATCGTTTTGTTTTCAAATTGTCAAACGGTTTATCATTTGAATTTTGGATTTGTAAAGACAGTAAGTATTTTCAAGCTTTTGAGTCAACATATTTTGAGTTAAATTCAAATAATATCAGTAAAATAATAGAGATAATAAAAGAATAATCAATTCATAAAAAATGGGGGTGTCAATATTGACACCCCCCGACTTATTCTTTTTACTATGTAATTTATACCGAGACAGATATAGTTTAATTTAATAAAACCGAACTATAAATTATCTTACCATGATTTCTTCACGGGCAGGGCCGTTTGAAACCATTGTTATTTTATAGCCGAGTTCTTTTTCTATAAACTCAACATAGTCTTTTGCTTCCTGCGGAAGTTGATTGTAATCTCTGATACCCTTAATATCTCCGAAACCTTTTAATGTTGTAAGAACAGGTTTTGCTTTTTTAAGCTGAGATGTTACAGGGAAATCTTTTGTAATTTCGCCGTCAATCTCATACGCTGTGCAAACTTTAATTTCATCAAGATATGAAAGACAGTCAAGAGCAGTAAGAACAACTTGAGTTGCACCCTGACAATCAAGACCGTATTTTGTAGCAACACAGTCAAACCAACCTACACGACGAGGTCTGCCTGTTGTTGCACCGAACTCGCCCTTATCTCCGCCGTGAATACGAAGTTCGTCTGCTTCTTCGCCGAAAATTTCAGAAACAAATTCGCCTGCACCTACCGCACTTGAATATGCTTTAGTAACTACAACAATATCTTCAATTTTATGAGGAGGTATGCCTGCACCGACACAACCGTAGCCTGCAAGAGTAGAAGAAGATGTTACCATCGGGTAAATACCGAAATCGGGGTCTTTAAGAGAACCAAGCTGACCTTCAAGAAGAATGTTTTTGCCCTCTTTCATCGCATTTCTGAGATAAACTGCAGTGTCGCAAACATAAGGTTTGATTTTTTCTCTGAATTCAACACACTGTGCATAGAGTTCATCTTTGTCCAAAAGAGGTTTATGATAAACATGCTCAATCAAAAGATTTTTGAGAGTGCATATATTTTCAAGTTTAGCCTTCAAAACTTCATCGTCAAAAAGTTCATTTACCTGAATACCGATTTTTGCATACTTGTCACTGAAGAAAGGAGCGATACCGCTTTTTGTTGAACCGAAAGCATTTTTTCCGAGTCTTTCTTCTTCATATTCATCAAGAAGAATATGGTATGGCATAAGTACCTGTGCTCTGTCTGAAACAAGCATGTGCGGGTCAAGACCTGCTTTTCTGACTTCTTCAAGTTCATTTACAAATTTATTTATATCGAGTGCCACACCGTTGCCTATGATATTTGTAGTATGTTTATAGCAAACACCCGACGGCATAAGGTGAAGTGCAAATCTGCCGTGTTCATTTATGATAGTGTGACCTGCATTTGCACCGCCCTGAAAACGAACGACAATATCGCTCTTTTCAGCAAACATATCTGTAATTTTACCTTTACCTTCGTCGCCCCAGTTAGCGCCGACAATTGCTCTTACCATGATTGAAATACAACTCCTGTTTTCATTATTTTGGTATGTTTTGAAATAAAACAGCGACGGAAATGAGGTTTTTCCGTCGCCCTATACTGATTATAATATATCGTTATTTTAAAGTCAACAATATTTATAAAAAACAAAAATAATTGAACAAATTGTATGCTTGTGATAACATATTTATGACAAAAAACAAACATTTTTCATAAAAAATAAAAAATCATCCTGCGTAATGTATTGCTCGTTACGCTGCGTAATGGTTTAAAGTACAGATAAAGGAGGCGAAAAACCATGTCGAAAATGTACACAACGGGAGAAATTGCAAAACTTTGCGATATTACGGTAAGAACAGTTCAATATTATGACAACAGAGGAATTTTAACTCCGAGTGAAATAAGCGAAGGCGTACGGCGTCTTTATTCACAGTCAGATTTTGAAAAGTTGGAAATAATATGCGAACTGAGAAAACTCGGACTTTCCATAAATGTAATTTCCAAAATTTTTCAAGAGGAAAACAATGCAAAAGTAATAGAAACTTTGCTTGACACACACGCAAAACAACTGCAAAGCGAAATAGATGAAAAGCAAAGTTCCCTTGACAAAATCAACAGAATACTCAAAGAGTCCGAAAGTTTTGAAAATTTCAATATTAAAAATTCAGGCGATGTGGTAAATTCGATGGAAAAGAGAAAGAAACTCAAAAAAGTCTATTCAATAATGCTTTGTTTAGGAATAGTTGCCGATATTTTGGAAGTTGCATCTATTGTTTTATGGACAGTCAAAGGAATTTGGCTTCCGTTTGCAATACTTATGCCGACAGCATTTATATTGGCGTTTATAGCAGTAAAGATATACTATAAAAGCACCGCATATATCTGTCCCGACTGTCACGCAACTTTCAAGCCTGAATTTAAAGAGTTCTTCTTTGCAAATCATACTTTTAAAACAAGAAAACTGACTTGTACAAACTGCGGTAAAAAATCTTTTTGCATAGAAATCTATGATGAAAAAGAAAAAGAAAAACAAAAAACAAATAACTTACAAAAAACTCTGCACTTTTTAAAAGCACAGAGTTTTTTCTTTTTCTGATTATTTAATTTTAATGAAAATTACTGAATTTCTCCGTTTTCAATATTAAATGTAATTTCAACAGGTTTTGAATTTTCATAAAACTCCACACGCATAACCTTATCGGCAATAAAACCTACACGGGCAATTTCAATATCTTTTTCTTTATATGTTTCTTTCAACACTTCTGCCTGATTGACATTATAATCTCCCACATTGTCTGATGTGAACAAAAGACTGCCGAATGTTGAATTTATTTTTGCGAGCAATTTTCTCTGCTCAAAATTCATTTTTATATTGTTATCTCTCAAAAGAAAAACATCGGGGTCATTTTTCCATGCTCTGCCGTCAAGATGTCGTCTGAATATGGTGTTACAAACAGCGTGAGGCGTTGAAACATCTTCTCTGTGGATATGTTTTTTATGTTCCCATTCAAGTGCAATATCAGCACCTATACGGCAATAGTCAACTTTACCGAATGCGGGCATCAACGGTACACCGCAGCCTAAAATGAGTTTATCGCCGCAACATTCTCTCAAGAGTTCCACAGCGTCACACATTACCTGTCCTCTTGTTTTGTTGTGAAGCGGTAAAACACACGCACCGTAAAGGAAATCGAGTTTTACCATATCATAGCCCCACTCGTTTAAAACAACATCGAAAACTTTGTAAAGATACTCTCTTGCACCCTCGTTATAAATATCGAGTGAATAAAATCCACCCCAATTCTGACCTGTACAAAGAGATTTTCCGTTTTCTTTTTTAATAAACCAATCGGGATGCTCTTTGTAAAGTTTTGAACTTTTAACGGCGGCAAACGGTGCAAGCCACAACCCCGCAAGCATATTGTTTGAATGAATTTTATCGGCAACATATTTCATACCGTTCGGAAACTTTTTCTCATCCGTAATCAGCCAATCGCCTATTGCTGACTGATAGCCGTCATCAATTTGAAAAATGTCGATATTTGAGTCAAATTCAGTTATACTTTTTAAATCTCTTTCAACAACATCATTATTAATAGACGAATAGTAATTGTACCAAGTTGTGTAACCCGTTCTTCTTTTATTTTCACGGCATTTAACGCCCATCAAATCAAAATATTTGTCAAACGCCTCGTCATAATCTCCCGAAACAACGGCAAAATCAAGCAAAAGTGTCTTTTCTTCAAAAGTTACACCTTCAAGGTCTTTTTGAACATATATATTGTTTTTCTTTGTATCAAATGTTATTGCCGTAAAACCGCATCTTTCACTCAGTGAGCCAAAAATATCTATATGACTGCCGTGACGGACATAGCCGTACGACCAACCGTAAAATATGCCGTTTTTTCTCGGAAACTTCCAAAAAGGAAGGTCTCCCGAAAAACTGAAACCTATATTTTTAAGTGGCGGATTTGTTATCAAAAACTCCGTAAGTGAAGAAAGTTCGCTCATTTTTTCACTTGGCGAATATTCAAGACTGTCAGTCCAGCTCTGATAACCATTGACAAATATTCTGCTCGAATTGTTAAACTTGTAGTGGTACTTTGCCGTAAAATCGTCTATTTTAAGTGCTGTTTTCGGCTCTATATAAACCTTTATACTGTTTTCGGAAAAACAAACACTGAGTTTAAAATGTTCGTTGTCATTTTTATTTGCAACATATTTTTTTCCGTCAACGCTATACTTAATTTTAAAATTAAAACTATTTTTTACCATGTGAAATATCCCCCAATTTAAAAATATTTTTAACTATTTTAATTATACACAACAACATTTATCTATTCAACCGATTGAGTTAAATTTTTTATTAAAATAAATACATTTAAATATATATTTGTTATTGAAATATGCTTGTCAATCAGTTATAATTAAATTATTATTTTGCGAAAATCAAATATTTGGTCTTTGCAGTATTTAAAAACAAATATATCATTGCTTTTACTGTACTTTTGGCAAATACGGTCTGCTGTGTTATACACGGCATTTGTCGTTTTATGCAATCTCCCGAAGATACACTTCGGGTATTTGTTTTTATAAAATAAAATGAAAATTAAAGATAGGAATTACGATGGAAAATTTAAAACACAAAAACGGTAACTTTTCTTCTGCATTTGGCTTTATTATAGCCTGTGTAGGCTCGGCAGTAGGTCTCGGAAACATTTGGCTTTTCCCTTACAGACTCGGACAGTACGGCGGTGCGGCTTTTTTAATTCCGTATCTTCTGTTCGTTTTCCTTTTCGGTCTTGTCGGTTTGTCGGCAGAATTCGCAATCGGCAGGCGTGCAGGAACGGGAACAATCGGTTCGTACGAATATTGTTATGGAAGTCGCAACAAAAAGAAAGTCGGCTCGGTTGTAGGCTGGCTCCCTCTTTTTGGTTCTTTGGGTATTGCAATAGGTTATGCGATAATTTTAGGCTGGGTACTTAAATTTTTCGCTTCTTCAATAACAGGAGAAATAATATCGACACAACCTGAAACAATCTTTTCGGGAATTACAGGAAACTTCGGCAGTATTCCGTGGCATGTAATAATTGTAGTTGCCGTAACTCTTGTTTTGCTTTCGGGCGTAACAAAAACAATAGAAAAACTCAGCAAAGTTTTAATGCCTTTATTCTTTGTATTGTTTTTAGGCATTGCAATATATGTTTCAACTATTGACGGCTCGGCAGAGGGCTACAAGTTTTTGTTTGTACCCGAATGGGAAAAACTTTTAGATGTTGAAACTTGGATAATGGCTATGGGACAGGCATTTTTCTCACTTTCCATCACAGGTTCGGGAATGATTGTTTACGGCGCTTATTTAAATAAAAACGAGGATATACCGTCGGCGTCAATGAAAACCGCTGTTTTCGACACTATTGCGGCTCTTCTTTCATCGCTCGTTATTATGCCTGCGGTATTTGCTTTCGGAATCAGCCCGGATTCAGGTCCGTCTCTCATTTTCCTTACCTTACCGAAAGTGTTTGCACAAATGCCTTTCGGCAGAGTTATAGCAATCGTCTTCTTCGTTTGCGTACTTTTCGCAGGTATTACTTCGCTCATCAATATGTTTGAGGCGGTTATTGAAAGCGCTCAGCACAAGCTCAAACTTGACAGACGAATTTGCGCGCTTATCTGCGGAGCGCTCACTCTTGCAGTCGGCATTTTCCTTGAATCAGAAAAAAATGTCGGCAACTGGATGGACTTCATCACAATCATCATAGTACCGCTCGGCGCAGTTATAGGCGCAATTTCCATATACTATGTTCTTGGATTTAACAAAATCAAAGAAGAACTTGAAACAGGCAGAAAAAAGCCTCTCAGCAAGGCTTTCAAACCGCTTGCTAAATATATCTATGTTCCGCTTACAGTTATAATTTTCATTCTCGGAATTGTTTACAACGGAATCGGATAAAAATATGAGGTGAAATTAATTATGAACAAAATTGGGTTTGACAATGACAAATATCTATCTCTGCAATCTGAACAAATCAAAAAAAGAATTGATTTTTTCGGCGGAAAACTATATCTTGAATTCGGCGGAAAACTTTTCGACGACTACCACGCTTCGAGAGTTTTGCCCGGATTTATGCCCGACAGCAAAATGAAAATGCTTTTGCAGCTCAAAGACCAGGCTGAAATTGTAATAGTTATAAATTCCAACGATATAGAAAAAAACAAAATCAGAGGCGACCTCGGCATCAACTACGCGCTTGACACTATTCGCCTTGTAAATGTTTTCAAGTCAAAAGGCTTGTTTGTCGGCTGCGTTGTGCTGACTCATTTCAGCAATCAGCCGTCTGCCATAAACTTTGAAGAAAGACTTAAAGGACTCGGTATCAAAACATACAGACACTACCCCATTGACGGATACCCTTCAAACACCGAACATATTGTCAGCGAAGACGGGTTCGGCAAAAACGACTACATAGAAACATCGCACTCTCTTGTTGTCGTTACTGCGTCGGGTCCTGGAAGCGGAAAAATGGCAACTTGTCTTTCTCAGTTGTACCACGAGAACAAGCGCGGAATAAAAGCAGGATATGCAAAATTTGAAACATTTCCTATTTGGAATTTGCCTTTAAACCACCCTGTAAACATTGCATACGAAGCGGCAACTGCCGACCTTAACGATGTAAATATGATTGACCCGTGGCACTTACAGGCATACAACAAAACTGCCGTGAACTATAACAGAGATGTTGAGATATTCCCCGTATTAGAGGCAATGTTCTGCAAAATCTATTCCTCGTCTCCATACAAATCGCCTACGGATATGGGTGTTAATATGGCAGGAAACTGCATTATGGACGACGAAGCAGTACAGTATGCGGCAAAACAAGAAATCATACGCAGATATTATGCTACCGTATGCAACAAAATAAACGGAAGTTCAAGCAGTTCGGAAGTGTACAAACTCGACCTTTTGCTCAACAAAGTCGGTTGTACACTCGCAGACAGACCGCCTGTAAAACCTGCGCTTGAAACAGCAAAAATTTCAGGGCAACCTGCCTGTGCAATGGAACTTACTGACGGAAGAATTGTAACGGGAAAAACCTCAAATCTTCTTGGCTCTTGCTCTGCAATGCTTTTGAATGCACTCAAAGTTATAGCAGGTTTGGACGATGATATTTTACTTATTTCTCCGCAAGTTATCGAACCTGTACAAAAATTGAAAACAGAACATTTGGGAAACAAAAACCCTCGTTTGCACACAGATGAAGTTCTTGTGGCACTCTCAATTTCTGCCGTTTCGGATGAAAATGCAAAGAAAGCGCTTGATTGTATCAAATATTTAAAAGGTTGTGAAATGCATTCTACCGTAATTCTTTCCGAAACTGATGAAAAAGTTATGAGAAATCTCGGTGTAAATCTCACTTGTGAACCCGTTTATCAATCCAAAACTTCATGCAGTAACTAAATCAATATAACAGTTAAATTAATAAAACTATCAAAATTCATTAATTATAATAAAATTCATCATAATATGAGGTAAAATATGAAAGTATTGCTCATCAACGGCTCGCCAAAAGAAAAAGGCTGTACATACACAGCGTTAAACGAGGTTGCGACAGAACTTAACAAACAAGGCATAGAAACTGAAATTTTGCACTTGGGAAAAGAACCGATTGCTGACTGTAAAGACTGTTCTTCCTGCCGTAAACTCAAGAAGTGTATCATTGACGACAAAGTAAACGAAGTGATTGAAAGAGCCGACGAAATAGACGGTTTTGTTTTCGGCTCGCCCGTTTACTATGCAAGTGCCTCTGCCCAGTTGCTTGCTTTTATGGACAGACTGTTTTTTGCACGAGGAAAAGCGTTTCGCACAAAACCTGCCGCAGCGGTTGTTTCGTGCAGAAGAGGAGGTGCGTCTGCCGCTTTTGATACAATCAACAAGTATTTTATGATGAACTCAATGCCTGTCGTAACTTCTCAATATTGGAATCAAGTACACGGTTTCACACCTGAAGATGTTTTACAAGATAAAGAAGGTTTGCAAACAATGAGAACGCTTGCAAAAAATATGGCGTGGCTTTTAAAATGTATTGAGTCGGGCAGACAAAACGGTGTTGCAGAACCCGAATACGAAAGAATTACTCTCACAAACTTCATAAAGTAATAAATAATTTTGATTAAAAACTAAACAGTAATATTATTTCAATAATAAAAACGCTCTTAATTTTGCCGAAAACAGCAATTTTAAGGGCGTTTTTTACTAAAATGTTAATTTTTACAAAAAAGACTTGAATTATTATTTTATCGGGCTATAATGTTAATTAGCACTCAAGTGGTAAGAGTGCTAAAATTTGAAAGGGACGATAAAAATGGCAACAAAACAATTTAAAGCAGAATCTAAAAAACTGCTCGATATGATGATTAATTCAATCTACACAAACAAAGAAATATTTTTAAGAGAACTCATTTCAAACGCATCTGACGCACTCGACAAATTGTACTACAAGTCGCTCACTGACACCTCAATCGGTCTTAACAGAAATGATTTTGTTATTCGTATAGACGCAGACAAAGACGCAAGAACACTTACAATAAGCGACAACGGCTGCGGTATGGACGAAAAAGAACTTGAACAAAATCTCGGAACAATGGCAAAAAGCGGTTCTTTAAACTTCAAAAAAGAAAACGAAAAGAAAGATGATGTTGACATTATCGGTCAATTCGGTGTCGGTTTCTATTCTGCTTTTATGGTGGCAGATGAAGTTACGGTAATCAGTAAGCCATACGGAAGCGACAGTGCTTTTAAGTGGAATTCTAAAGGTGTTTCAGGCTACACGGTCGAGCCGTGCGAAAAAGACGAATTCGGCACAACAATCATTCTTCATTTAAAAGAAGATGACGAAGAAAACAATTATTCTACATATCTTGAAACATATACTCTCAAAATGCTTGTAAAGAAATACTCTGACTATATTCGTCACCCAATTCAAATGGATGTTGAGCATTACAAACCAAAAGAAACAGACGAAAACGGCGAAAATGCAGATACAGACGAAAACAAAGAACCTGAAGTTGTAATTGAAACAGAAACACTCAACTCAATGGTGCCTATTTGGAAGAAAAACAAAAGTGAAGTTACAGATGAAGAATACAATCAGTTTTACAGCGAAAAATTCTACGACTACGAAAAACCTGCAAAAGTTATTTCTTCAAAAGTCGAAGGTGTTGTAAGTTACAATTCTCTTCTTTTCATTCCGTCTCACGCACCGTATGATTTTTACACAAAAGAGTATGAAAAAGGTTTGCAACTTTACTCAAGCGGCGTAATGATTATGGAAAAATGCTCCGACTTGTTGCCTGACTATTTCAGTTTTGTAAAAGGTATAGTTGACAGCGAAGATTTGTCGCTCAACATTTCAAGAGAAATGCTTCAAAAAGACGCCCAAGTGAAGAAAATTGCAATGAGCATTGAAAAGAAAATCAAATCCGAACTTGAAAAAATGCTTAAAAACGAGCGTGACGAATACGAAAAAGTTTACAAAGCATTCGGAAGAAACCTTAAATTCGGACTTTACAGCGACTATGGTATGCATCGTGATACTTTGCAAAATCTCGTAATGTTCTATTCTTCAACAGAAAAGAAAAATGTTACGCTTAACGAATATGTTGAAAGAATGGCTGACTCGCAAGACACAATCTACTATGCTTGCGGAGAAACTGTTGACAAAATTGATATGCTTCCTCAAATTCAGGCAGTCAAAGACAAAGGTTTTGAAATTCTCTACTGCACAGAAGATGTCGATGAATTTTGCTTTAAAATGCTTGGCAACTTCAAAGAAAAGAAGTTTGCAAATGTATGTGCAGACAAACTTGACCTCGACACAGAAACAGAAAAAGAAGAACTCAAAAACGCAAATGAAGATGCAAAAGATATGCTTGACTGTATGAAAGAGTCTTTGGACGGTGAAGTTTGCGAAGTAAGATTTACAAATAAGTTAAAAAACCACCCTGTTTGCCTTGCAAGCGAGGGCGAAATCACTATTGAAATGGAAAAAGTGCTTAACAGAATGCCCGGAAATGACCAAAAAGTAAAGGCTCAATTAGCACTTGAAATCAATCTCAATCACGAAATTACAGAAAAACTTAAAAAGCTTTATGAAGACGATGACAAGGAAACCTTGAAAAAATACACCGAACTTTTGTTCAATCAGGCAAGACTTATTGAGGGACTTCCTATTGAAAATCCGCTTGAATTTTCAAAAGCCATCTGCGAATTGATGTAATATCCAATAATAATATAAAGTAAAAAACCAATAATATATAAAAATAAGAAAGCACCGTTGGGAACAAAACACAATGTTTCCCGACAGTGCTTTTTATTTTTATGTTCGTATATATACTTAAAACAGATTTACAACAATATTATTTTGACTTTTTTTCTCTTAATTTTTTAAAAAAATCGGACAGCAGATTTGCACACTCGTCTGCCATATAGCCTTTTTCAAGTTCAACTTTATGGTTATAATTCAATTCATTAAAATTTATAACCGAGCCAAACGAACCTGCTTTTAAATCAGACGCACCGTATGTCAGTTTTACAATTCGTGCATTTATGATTGCACCGGCACACATAGGACAAGGCTCAAGCGTAACATACATTTCACACTGCCACAAACGCCAACCGCCGAGTTTTTTACAAGCATTGTCTATTGCTTCAATTTCGGCGTGGTACAAAGCATTTTTTCCTTTTTCCCGTCTGTTTCTGCCCTCTGCGACTATTTCACCGTCTTTCACGACAACTGCACCGACAGGCACTTCGCCCTCCGATGCACTGATTTTTGCAAGTTCAATCGCACGAGCCATCAGTTCGCTTTTATTCATATTTTTTCAATCGTTGTAACGGTATAATAAACCATAAGTATGCAGGGAATTATCATACCCGGAACAAAGAAAAATGAACGAAGTTTTTTGCCAAGCGTCATATCAGACGGCTCTTTTTTCGTTTTAAGCAAGCCTTTTTTAATCAACATTACAAAACCATATATACCTAAAGCAACAGAAATCAAAACAATTATTCCCGAAACTTTTTCGGCAACTTTTTCTCCGCCTGCAAAAACGCATATATCGTTGATTACAGAACGGAAATTGTTTGCAAAGTGAATGAAAACAGCAGGCAGTACACTGTCTGTCTTAATTGTGATATAGCCTAAAAGAAGTCCTACAAGCGTTGCAAAAATAAACTGCAAAACATTTGCGTGAAGCAGTCCGAAAATCATACTTGAAGCAACAACGGCAAAAGCCTTTCCGTTTTTTCTCAAAAACTGAAGTGAACAACAACGAAACGCAAGTTCTTCGCAAACAGCAGGAGCAACTGCCGTAGATACAGCAAGCAAAACACACTCAAATGCCGACGACGGCAAAAGTGAGTCGTACGACACCAAGTCAAAACCGACTAAATTCAGCAAAGTCAACAAGAGCGTAACAACATAGTTGACAACGATACAAGCACCTATTCCGAAAGCACTCCACTCAATGAACGATACAAAGCCTATTTTTTTATCGGGGACTATTTTCCCCATAAACAAGCCTTTTTTTCTATATATGAGTGCCATAATCAAAAACGGAAGTGCAACACAACAGACAGAAACGCCTATGATATTAAAAGAATACTGAAACGCTGCCGAAGTGCTGTAAATATTGTAAAGTTCTTTTGATGCAACAATCGGAAAAGATATAACGGTCTGCAAGATAAAATACAAAGTTATAAGCATACCCATTATATTTCCGTACTTTTTCAGTTGTTTTTTTTCATTTTCCAATTTAATATTTAGTTGAAAATCTTGCCCGTTTTGTCCGTTTTGAAAATTGTTTTGAGGCTCAAAACCGGGTGGATTATAGTAGTACGGCTGACTCATTAAATATCACTCGTTTCGTCTAATTGTAAAAATTCGGCAACATACGGCAAAGAATAAATCCAATCGCAGTATTCGTGCCATTCGTCAAGTTTATGGTTACGCCTTGCAAAGTATATATTGAAAAGATTTTCGTAACTCAAAGTGCAAGTTCTCATTTGATTATAACTTGACGGCAAAAGCTGAATCATTGTGTACCAATAACTCTTATCTTTTGTTTCAATGTATTTCAAACGCAAATCTTCAAGTGTTTCAACAACTTTTTCCATTGCTTTTATACCGTCTTCATTCATATGTTCGGTAGAAAAATCCGACAACTCAAAAGGCTTTGAATGAATTTTATGCATGGTAGAAGTAGAATTTGCAACAGTTGACACCTTATATGTGTCGTACTCTTTCCACCAATAAAGAGGAGCCGTAACATCTACGCAAACATAAATCATACGAACAAATTTTCTGTGGTCGGTACCTGCTTTACAGAGTCTTTTTGCAAGGCTCAAATCATTTTCGCCCAAAACATAGTTTCCGTTTTCATCATAAAAACTGTCCGAGCGTGCCCACGAGTTGAGTGGATTTCTTGCCCCTCGCATTGCGTTTTCAAAATTCATTACATCGGTTTTTTCTATTTTAATCATTAACTAAATTCTCCGCTAAATTTTTAATATATTTTTTAAGTTCTTTTGATGTTTCGGGGTGTTTCAGTCCCACTTCAATATTTGCCTGCAATATTCCGAATTTATCTCCCATATCATAGCGTGTACCCTCATATTCAAGAGCCACTACGCCTTCTTTCTGTGCAAGCGTTTTCATGGCGTCTGTCAATTGAAGTTCATTGCACGCTCCGAGAGGCGTTTCTTTAAGTATTTCAAAAATACTCGGAGGCAAAACAACTCTTCCGAGAATGGAATAGTTGCTCATAACCTGTTCGGGTTTAGGTTTCTCTATCATATCGGTACAACTGAACATATTGTCTTTTAAATGTTCTACTTCCAAAGAACAATACTTCACTATTTTTTCATCGGGAACTTGTTTTACACCGACAACGCCCTTGCCCGTTTCATCGTATGCGTCTATTAGTTGCTTTGTAACAGGTTTTTCGGAAACAATGACATCATCTCCGTAAAGCACAGCAAAAGGCTCATTGCCCACAAAATTTTCGGCACACAAAACAGCGTGTCCCAGACCTTTTGTTTCTTTTTGTCTTATGAAATAAATATTGCCGAAATTCGAACAAGCCATAACATCTTCGTATATTTTTCTTTTACTTTCGTTATGCTCAAGTTTTTGCTCAAGTTCAATCGAATGGTCAAAGTGGTCCTCAATCGCACCCTTGCCTCGATTTGTAATGATGAGCACTTCTTCTATTCCCGAATTGAAAGCCTCTTCGACAATATACTGAATTGCGGGCTTATCGACAATGTTGAGCATTTCTTTAGGTATTGCTTTAGAAGCAGGTAAAACTCTTGTTCCCATTCCTGCGGCAGGAATTATAGCCTTTCTGACACGCATCATATTCTCCTTATTTCACACTGAATTTTAACGGAATTAAAACATAGTCACTATTGAACTAATCAAAGTAACAACCATATCAAGCACAAAGTATGCTGCGACGGGAGCAAAAATACTTGTTGAGCCGCTCGATGACAACATTAAAAGAAGATAGTCGTTACTGTTAAAATTCACCGAATCGTTTCCGAACATCATAGGTGAATTTGAAAAAGCTCCAAGACTTTCATCTATCTTGTTATGGGTTTTTCGTATAACCTCAACAACTTTGCCTTTGTAGAGATAGTCTGCAAACATTGCGCAGATTATATTTATGACAAGCATTGTCCCCAAAACTACGAATGACACCGGCATAAACGCCTGAAATTCAGATGAATTTGCGATTTGCTGTGCATTTTGCGTTGTAGCATTTGAAATCAAATTCAAGAAATCATAGTATTGGTCATAAAAAACAGCAGTGATTAAAATTCTGCAAATCAGTTGAATTGAAACAAACAAAGCACCGGGCTTATACATTTTTCTCCAAAAGAAATAATAAGGGCCGAAGAAAAAAGCACCCCAGTTCCACGAAAGTTTTTTACCGCTTTGAAATTTGAAAAACTTGTTCATAAAGCGGTCAACATTTGTTCCGACAACCGTTGCAGCTTCATAAGCCGATTCGCCGTCAACTTTTCTGATGTCGTTTTTATATTTCAAAGTTCTGACATCACGATTTATCATATCTGCCGGAGTGAACGGGTTTTGATTTGCGTTTTCAGAATTATTTTGAGAATTTTTCTCCGTATTTTCGTTTGTATAGTACTCGTTATTGACATTGTAAGCAGTCGGATTTTGCGAAAATGCAGACTCATTTTTCTCAGTTGGTTTATTCTCAATGCTCTTTTGAAGCTCTTTCTCACGGTCAAAAACAAAACCGCTTTCGTGCAAATTTTCATTTACACAATGTCCCACTGTATTGTAGCACTCTCTGTGATGAGGCGTACCGCACTCGGGACAGATTACAACATCGTCGCCGTCTGCAAACTTTTTGTGGCAGACAGGGCATTCTATGCCGTCGTATAAACTCATTTTTTCTCCTTTGTTTTATTCATCGCAACACTAAAAAATCCATTTTAGACATTACTTTGAACATTGCGACGAATGAATAATAGAATAAATTTTATAATAAGTATGTTATCATAACTATTATAATAAATATAATATATAAAATCAACTTTTTATTTAATAAATGTTTAACGGTTTTTAAAATCGCAATATATATTGCAAAAATAAAAAAAATAATATATAATACTATAATTAAATATTCAGAGAGTATATAAAAGATAATTTTCAGACAGTTTAGGAGTAAAAATATGATAGAATACGAGGACTTACGAGCAAGGCTTTTACAATCGGAAAAGCCGATAGAAGATTTAAAAGAAGCGCTTGACCTTGAAACACTTGAAACGGAAATCAAAAAACTCGAAGCAGAAAGCGCAAAAGAAGACTTTTGGAACGATATGGAAAATTCTCAAAAAGTTTTGAGAAAAATCAGTTCAATGAAATCAAAAGTGAACTCATACAATTCACTTAAATCAAACTTTGACGACACACTTGTGATGATAGAACTTGCAGACGAAGAAAGTGACATTTCACTTCTTGAAGATTGTACGCAAAGTGTAGAAAATGTTGAAAAAGAAATAGAGTCAATGACTCTTTCGACACTTCTTTCGGGCGAGTTTGACTCAAACAACGCTTTGCTCACTTTCCACGCAGGCGCAGGCGGAACGGAAGCACAGGATTGGGCTGAAATGCTTTTCAGAATGTACACCCGCTGGGGCGAAAGACACAACTACAAAGTATCTACACTCGACTATCTTGACGGCGATGTTGCAGGACTTAAAAGCGCCACAATTCTCATTGAGGGCGAAAACGCTTACGGTTACTTAAAGGGCGAAATGGGTATCCATCGTCTTGTCAGAGTTTCTCCGTTCGACTCATCGGGCAGAAGGCACACCTCTTTTGCTTCTCTTGAAGTAATGCCTGAAATTGATGAAGATGTCAATGTAGAAATTCGTGAAGAAGATATTAAAATGGATGTTTACAGAGCAAGCGGTGCAGGCGGACAAAAGGTAAACAAAACCTCATCTGCCGTTCGTTTAACGCACTTGCCGACAGGTATTGTCGTAACTTGCCAAATCGAACGCAGTCAGCACCAAAACCGTGAAGTTGCAATGCGTATGCTCAAATCGAAACTTGTAGAAATCAAAGAAAGAGAAAACCTTGAAAGAATAGAAGACATAAAAGGCGAACAGCGTGAAATCGCTTGGGGTTCTCAAATTCGCTCCTATGTATTTATGCCTTATACAATGGTTAAAGACCACCGTACAAACTTTGAAATGGGAAATATCAACTCCGTTATGGACGGCGATATCGACGGTTTCATCAACGCTTACTTAAAACTCAAAAGTATAGAAGCAAACGAAAAAGGATAATAAAAATGGATTTTGCAATTCTTGATATTACAACGCCTCTCGGTTTCGGACTCCGTCTTTTAGTTGCTATTGTTTTAGGACTTATCATCGGACTTGAAAGACAATGGACAAACCATCAGGCAGGAATACTTACAAATGTCATTGTTTGTGTAGGCGCATTTGCCTACTCGGGTTTTTCTTACCTTGTAAACCCCGAAACAAGCGATGTTACCCGTATTGCGTCAAATGTAGTTACGGGTATCGGCTTTTTGGGTGCCGGTGTAATATTGAGAGACGGCACAAACATTCGGGGACTGAATACTGCGGCAACCGTCTGGGCAAGCGGTGCAGTCGGAATTTTGTGTTGTGTTGACAATCTTCTTTACGCAGTAATTGTTGCCGTTTCCATTGTTATTATGCACCTTTTACTCCACCCTCTTTCTTCTTTTGTAAACAAAAAACGCAAACCACGACACAGCAAACACAGGGACAAAGCCCGTGAACACGAACGAATGAAAGAAAAAGAGTTGGAAATAGACAACGACGAATTATAAAACATCTAATTGTAAAAACCTAAATAAAATAATATAAAAAATAATAAAAAAACAATAATTTTCAAACGCTTAAGTCATATAATTCAATATGATTTAAGCGTTTTTATTTTGCCGAAGCACCTGTTTTTTCGTTTTTTTAAAATTTTTTCAAATAAACTTTTTTCAAAACATTTTAATTTTTTCCACTAATCAAAAAAGGGTTTTAGCAAAAAATAATTCAAGGCAGAAACTTTTTTAAGAGGAGGATAAAAATGAAAAAAGCAATAGCACTGTTGTTTGCGATTTCAATATTTTTAACATCTTGCTCGGCAGGAAACGATGAGCCGAAAGAAACGACGCAGACAACGCAGGCACAAATCACAACAGAAAACGAACCGACTTCTCCCGACTTCACTACAAAACCGAGTGCCGACAATATGACGGCAAACTTCGGGGAATATTCAAGAGAAAAAGTGATATGGGGACCGGGAAATGTAATCGAACATGAAAGACCGTCAGCACCTGTCGAACTCGACGAAAAGTACAGAGAACTTGACGGTAACTTTATTTTGGAAGATGAAAAAACAGTATGCCTTACTTTTGACGAGGGCTATGAAAACGGTTTTACACCCAAAATTCTTGATACTCTCAAAGAAAAAAATGTAAAAGCAATTTTCTTTGTAACCTACGACTTTGCAAAAGACAATCCCGAAATAATCAAGCGAATGATAGACGAGGGACACACTGTCGGCAACCACACTTACAGGCACTACACTATGGACGAAGTTGAACTTTCCGTTGCAGAAGAAGAAATATCGTATCTGCACAACTATATGAAAGAAAAGCACAATTATGAAATGAAATATTTTCGCTTTCCGAAAGGAGAATTTTCCGAACAAACGCTGTATTTAGCAAAGACTATGGGATACAAAAGTGTTTTTTGGTCATTTGCATACGCCGATTGGGATACCGAAAATCAACCGAGTGAAAAAACTGCTCTCGATTCTATAATGTCATCTCTGCACAACGGAGAAATAATTTTGCTCCACGCCGTTTCATCGGCCAATGCAAATGTTTTGCCAAGCGTAATTGATGAAATTCACAAGCAGGGCTACAATTTCACGACAAATATTTAAAACCGAAAAAAATATTCTAATTAAGTCAAGCGATTTTTCAAATTTTGATTAATCGCTTTTTTATTTTTATCTTAAATTACAATTTTAACCTTATTACTTTATTAAATTAAAAAATAAAATTTTGAAACTATCTCTTTAATAAATCGTTGTTTTGTGATATAATTCAAACGAAATATTTTGCAAAAAAATTTCAAGAGAAAGGGAGTTTAGATATGAAAATTTTTTTAGCAATTATTTTGATTATTGCTTTGGCAATCATAATCACTGCAATTAAAGCAGCATTTTTCAAAGAAGATATGCCAAAAAGTGAAAAATCAGAAAAAGAAAATGTCAATGTAAAAAGGTGTGCAAAGCATCTTTCTCAGGCAATTCAAATCAAAACAATTTCATGTGCAGATGAAACTAAAACAGACTGGACAGAATTTGAAAAGTTTCATGAATTTCTTGAAAAGTCGTTTCCGCTCATTTCAAAAAACTTAAAATGCACAAAAGTTTCAAAAGCTTCTTTGTTATACGAATGGACAGGTACAGGCTCAAAAGAACTGCCGATAGCTTTTCTTGCACACATGGATGTTGTGCCTGTTTCAAGGGGAACTGAAAACGACTGGGAGCATCCCGCTTTCGACGGATATAACGACGGCGAATTTATATGGGGCAGAGGCGCTCTCGATATGAAAAACCATCTTATATGCCTTATGGAAAGCGTTGAAACACTGCTCGAAGAAGGCTACACGCCGACAAGAACGGTTTATCTTTGTTTAGGTCACAACGAAGAAATAGTTGCAGGCGAAAATTCAGGTGCAGACGAACTTATGAAAGAATTAAAATCAAGGGGCGTTCGTCTTGACAGTGTTATTGATGAGGGCGGTGCAATGCTTCCTGCATCAGTCAAAGGAATTCTTGACGCAAACCTTGCAGGAATAGGTGTTGCCGAAAAAGGATATGCCGACTTCAAACTCACACTGAATGCAAAGGGAGGACACTCTTCCCAACCTCCGAAGCACACTGCAATCGGAGAACTTTCAAAAGCAGTTTGCCGACTTGAAAATCATCAATTCAAGGCAAAAATGCTTCCGTTTGTTAAAAACTTATTTGTTTTAATGGGCAAAAGAATGACCTATAAGGGCAGATTTATTCTTTGTAACCACGCAATATTAAGACCTTTAATTTTAAAAATTATGACAAAAATTCCTCCTGCCGCTTCACTTGTAAGAACAACAACGGGCGTAACAATGGCAGAAGGTTCGCCTGCCGCAAATGTTTTGCCACAAAAAGCAAGCGTTACGGTAAATTTCAGAATTATGCCGGGCGAAACGATTGAAACGACAAAAGAACATATCAGAAAAGTTATCAAAAACGACAAAATAGAAATTGAGTACATTAAAGGCAAAGAGCCTTCAAAAATTTCTCCCGATGATACAAGAGCATTTAATACGCTGAAAAAACTCACGGTTGAACTCGACAACAAAAACATAGTTGTTCCGTATCTTGTAATGGGAGGAACAGACGCCTACCACTACGAGCCTATATGCGACAATATTTACCGTTTTGCACCTTTTACCGTTTCATCGGAATTGTTGCTTACAACCCATTCTACAAACGAGCGTTGCCCGATAGCACAACTTGAACAAGGCGTTTCATTCTTCAAAAAATACATTAAAGAAATGAACAAGTAAATAAAAAAATAAATGAAATGAAAGATTAAATTAAGGGGAAATGATATGGATTTCAAAACAAGCACATTTATGTATGCGCTCGGAGGTCTTGTTGCTCTTTTTGTAATCGCTCAATCTCTGTTTTTTCTTATACGAGCTTACAGACAGGGCAAAAAAATAGGGCTTTCCGAAAAAACAATGAAAAAAACAATCGTTTCAAGTTCACTCTTTTCAATAGCACCGTCAATAGCAATCCTCGCTACAATTTTAACTCTTTCGGGTGCACTCGGAATAGTTTTGCCGTGGATAAGATTGACTGTTATAGGAAATATTACATACGAAGTACCTGCCGCAGAAAGTGCGCTTGAAGCACTCGGAATAGTCGGTGGTCTTTCGGCAGATGTAACTGATAAAACTGCTTTTTCGGCTGCCGCATGGGTAATGACTCTCGGCTCGGTAATGCCTCTTGTAATAGTACCGTTTGCCGTAAAATTCATTCAAAAGAAAATAGGAAAAGCAGTCCATAAAAACGGTGCATGGGCTGACGCAATGAGCAGTGCGGCATTTGTCGGACTTATCTCGGCATTTGTCGGCAGAGCGATTTTAGGCTCCGGAGATGCAAATACACTCGGCGACGGTGCAGGTGTAATGAGCGTCATAGCACTTGTAACCTCAATGATTTTTATGTATATTTTTATGAAAATCACTCAAAAGAAAAATGTTGCGTGGCTTGAAACATTTGCAATGCCTTTAAGTCTTTTTATTGCGCTTGCAGTCGTAATTCTTTTCAACGAAGTTTTACCGCCGACAATAGCAAACTTTGAATGGAGGGGTTAAATGGAACAGTTTAATAATAAAACTCACATTTACGGCAGATTTTGGATAATCACGGCACTTGTCGGTTTCATAATGATTCCTCTTGCAATTTCTGCACATTTTGACGCTTTCCCGTCTGCCTCTGCCGTCTTTAAAGGATTGGCACCGATTGCCCTTTTGTTCTACCCGACTGCCGTTATCGAAGTTGTTACATATACTCCTCTTTTAGGCTCGGGTGCAACATATTTAAGTTTTGTTACGGGAAATATCACAAACTTAAAACTGCCGTGCGCTCTTTCTGCAATGGACAGTGCAAATGTGCGTGCAAACAGCGACGAGGGAGAAATTCTTTCTACAATAGCAGTTGCAACATCGTCAATAGTAACAACCATCATTTTGGCACTCGGCGTTTTGCTTTTTTCTCCCATTCTTCCCTATCTTACAGACGAATCATCTCCGTTTGCCGCAGCTTTCAGACAGGTTGTTCCCGCACTTTTCGGTGCCCTTGCAATGAGTTATATAGCAAAAAATTACAAAATAAGCATTGCCCCTATCGGAGCAGTTCTCATCTGTCTTGCAATCAACGGAAAAATGTCAGTCGGTGTTTTGATTATTGTTGCCGTTGCCGTTGCTTTGCTTGCGACACACATTATGTTCAAAAAAGGAATAATCAAATAAATTCAAAGGCTCTTACTCTGCACGGTGAAATCTGTGCAGAGTTTTTTTATTTTCACATATATTTCAGTTCAGTTTTAAGAATACTTATTAATTTTTTATGTGATTAAAAAATATAATTTGTTAAATTTTATATTTTTTTGTTTTTTTCTTGTTTAATGTATTTTATTATTATATAATAACATTGCTGAATTAAAAAATATGTTTTTTATAAATACACAAATACAAACGATGAAAGCGAGCGAACAAAATGTTTACAAGAGACCTTGGAATAGATTTGGGAACAGCAAGCACGCTTATGTGCAATAAAAGAGGAGATATTGTTATCGACGAGCCGTCGGTTGTCGCAGTAGATGTAAAATCAAAGCGAGTTCTTGCAGTCGGAAATGTTGCAAAAAATATGATAGGAAGAACTCCCGGCTCAATTATTGCAGTAAGACCTCTTAAAAGCGGCGTTATCGCCGACTTTGATATGACTACCGATATGCTCCGTGATTTTATGAGCCGTTCGGTTAAGCATTTGCTTTTTACAAAAACACGCATAGTTATCTCCGTACCGTCGGGCGTTACGGAAGTTGAAAGAAAAGCAGTAGAAGACGCCGCAAGAAACGCAGGCGCACAGGAAGTAGAACTTATAGAAGAAGCAATGGCAGCGGCTATGGGTGCAGGTTTGCCGACAAACGACCCGACAGGCTCTATGGTTGCCGATATTGGCGCAGGTACAACAGACATTGCAGTTATCAGTCTCGGAGGAATTGCGGCATCAAAAAGCGTAAAAGTTGCAGGCGATGCTTTCGACGAAGCAATAGTAAACTATTTAAAGAAAAACTACGATATGCTCATAGGCGAAAGAACTGCTGAAGATATAAAACTTAAAATAGGCTCTGTTTACGAATACGGCGGAGAAGGCGCTATGGAAGTTCGAGGAAGAAACTTGAACGACGGTCTCCCAAAAGCAATAGAAATCACTTCAGAAGAAATACGAGAAGTTTTACTTGAACCTGCAACGATAATTACAGACGCAATAAGAGAAACACTTGAAGTTACATTGCCCGAACTTGCAGGGGATATTATTGACAGAGGCATTTATCTCACAGGTGGAAGCTGTCAGTTGAGAGGCCTTGACAAACTCATTGCAGAGCGTGCAAACATTGCAGTGCATATCGCAGAAAATCCGACAAAGTGCGTGGCACTCGGAACATCTATGAAACTTCGCAAAATCAGATAATCACAAACTATAAGAAGGATTGAAATGAAAAACTTTTTTAAAAGTCAAAGATTTAAAATCATAGTTTCCGTCTTGTGTCTTCTTTTGGCAGGTATGTTGCTTGCGGCCATAAACGGAAGCGGTTCAACAGCACAGTCATCTGTTTTAGGCACCGTTTTTTATCCTGCACACTATGTTGCGTCTAAATTATCGGAAGGCATTGACAAAGTATTCAAAAACGCAACAGGAGAAACGGAACATCAAAAAGAAATAAACGAATTACAACTTCAGATATCCGACCTTCAAAGTCAACTTGCAGACTACAATAATATTAAAAGTCAAAACGAACTTTACAAAGAATTTCTCGAAATCAAGGACGAAAACCCTGACTACAAATGGAAAGAATGTACCGTAATTGCAAGGGACAGCGCTGATGTTTACGGCTCTTTCACTCTCAACAAAGGCAGTACGGCAGGAATAAAAAAAGGCGATGCAGTCATTTACGGGAAAAACCTTATAGGCGTAGTTGACAAAGTTTACCCGACTTACAGCGTATGTATCACGATACTTGACCCTGACTTTACCTGTTCTGCCTACGAAATTGTTACAAACGAAACAAGTTATGTTACGGGCACGGCAAGTCTTGCAAAGTCGGGAAAAACCAAGTTTGCAAACCTTGATGCAAATTCAAATGTTTCATACGGCTCCATCATCTGCACGGCAGGTATAGGAGAAAGTTTCCCGAAAGGTCTTGTAATAGGCACTGTTTCGGAAACAAAAGACGAAAAAACAGATATTTCAACTTATGCAGTTGTTCAGCCCGGAATAGATATATCATCTGTTTCAAACTGCTTTGTATTGACAGGCTTTTCGCCTGACGGAGAATAACAATGGAACTCAACAAAAAACAAAACACAATTAAATATGTTTTGTACTGCGTTTTAATTCTCTTGGCAGACTTGCTGCAAAATACAGGCGGACTTATAACAACGATTTTTTCTGCACACTGTTTTTTGCTTATTCCCGTGACAATCACACTTGCAATGAGCGAAGGAGAAAAGGAAGCAACTCTGTTGGGACTTTTCGGCGGACTTTTATGGGATATGGTTTCTGCCGACCATCTCGGTTTTAACAGTATATTTTTAGCACTGTTTTGCCTTCTCGCCTCATACATTACGGAGAATTTAGTTAGAAATGTATATATAGTAAATCTGCTCATAAGCGTTGCGGGAGTGTTTATATACTCTGTTTTATATTGGGTTTTATTTGTCGCTTCGACAAAAGATACAGGAAGTTTTGCAACTCTCGGATATTACTATATTCCGTGTGCAATTTACACATCTGTCATCTCGGTTTTGGCAGTATATTTAATCAACCTAATACGAAAAAACTTATTGAAAAATTTAGAAAAAATCGCTTAAGGAGATTTTTTAATGAAACTCAGGCACAAAAGTGCAAGACCTGTCATTGCATTGTTTATGGTTGCACTCGTAGTGTTCGGTTTTGGCTTTAAATTGTTTGATATTCAAATCAAAAACCACGACTATTTTGTAAAAAAGAACTCTACAATGCAAACATACACGGTGCAGATACCTGCCGCAAGAGGCGATATTGTTGACAGAAACGGCAACCAACTTGTAACAAACAGACAAGGCAATTCTATCATTTTAGACGCAACCGTTTTTCCGTCAGCAGACGACAACGAAGCACGAAACACCATCATTTTAAATTTAATAAATCTTTTTGAGAAAAACGGCGAGGAGTATGTACAACATCTCCCTCTTCAAGCAAATTCCAACGGTCAAATCGGCTTTTTGACAAACGATGACTTGGACGAAAAAGATATTGCGACTATGAAAAGCGAAAATATGCTTAATCTTCAGCCATACGCAACTGCCCAAAACTGTTTTGATGCAGTAGTCGAAAAATACGGACTTGAAAAATATGACCCGATTACAGCAATAAAAATCGCAAATATCAGATACGAACTCACGCTGATGATGTTTTCCTACAACACACCCGTTACAATAGCAGAAGATGTCAGTCAAAACACGGTCGCTGCCGTTAAAGACAATACCGAAATGTACAAAGGAGCAGATGTCAGAACTGTTGCTTACAGAGAATATGTTGACTCAACCATTGCACCTCACATTTTGGGAACTGTCAGAAAAATAAATGCCGAAGAGTATGAAAAGCACAAAGACGAAGGATATAAAATCACTGATGAAATCGGCGAATCGGGTATCGAATATGCTATGGAAAAATACCTTCGAGGAACTGACGGAGAAATGACAATTACAAAAAACTCCGACGGAACAATCACGAGAGAAGTAACAAAGCCTCCCATTCAAGGCGATACTGTCGTTTTAACAATAGATATAGGTCTTCAAAAAGTAGCACAGGACAATTTGAAAGCAGTATGCGATAAAGTTGATGCAAATTCAAGTGCAGGTGCAGTTGTTGTGGAAGATGTCAACACAGGCGAATTGCTTGCGGCGGCAAGTTATCCCACTTACGATTTGGCAGACTACTATGAAAAGTACGACCAACTCATTAAAGATAAAAGAAATCCTCTTTGGAGCAGATTTGCACTCGGCACATACGCACCCGGCTCAACTTTTAAGCCCGCCGTTGCCTGTGCAGCACTTGAAGAAGGAGTTATCACAAAAGATACAGAATTTAAGTGTTCCGGTACAATGAAATTTTATGACCAAACTCTTCAATGTCTTCATCAAAAAGCACACGGTAATGAAAATGTTGCAGAAGCAATTCGTGACTCGTGTAACATATTTTTCTACAAAACAAGTTTGGAAATCGGAATTAATAAAATGAACGAGTACTGCTCAATGCTTGGTTTCGGCGAAAAAACAGGCGTTGAGATACCCGAAAGCAAGGGCGTTCTTGCAGGAAGAACCGAAAGAGAAAACGCAGGCGGCTATTGGAATCTCGGTGACACCGTTCACGCCGCTATCGGTCAGTCGGACAACCTTTTCACACCTTTACAGCTTGCAAACTACTGCTCAACAATAGCAAACGGAGGCACAAGATACGAGGCTCACTTTGTAAAATCCGTCATTTCAAAAAGCAATAATGCAATCTCATACAAAGAGCCGAAAGTTGCCGAAAATACAGGATTTTCAAAAGCCACCCTGTCAACTGTTCAGGGAGGTATGCGTGATGTTGCAAAATCGGGCGCACCGTCAAGAATATTTGACAAACTCAATGTTAATTTGGCTGCAAAAACAGGTACTTCTCAGGTAAAAGTAAAAGGACAAGACAGAAACAACGGTTTTCTTATCACTTACGGTCCTTATGAAAATCCGGAAATCGCAGTATCTTCCGTTGTCGAACTTGCAGGCTCCGGTACTGAAACTGCCGCTTTAACTTCATCTGTTTACAACTACTATTTTGCAGACAACTCTGACGAGAAAAAAGCAGAAAATACTGCTACTCTTTTACAATAAAATATTTATTTTTATAAATTCAACTTTAAAAAGCAATAAAATAATAAAAAAATTCTAAAATAATTTTGAGTTTTTTTGTTTTTTATTGCTTTTTTGTTGTATAATATTAGAAATTATGATATTATATTTATTAGATATTCTGAAAAGTGTAGATGTTAAAAATTTTTGAGGGAGAGAATAGATATATGAATATAGCACTTATTGCACACGACGCAAAAAAAGAACTTCTCGTTCAGTTCTGTATAGCGTACTGTGGTATAATTTCAAGGCACGATGTTTGTGCTACCGGTACTACCGGTAAAATTGTTCAAGATGCAACAGGTTTGAAAATTAACTGTTTTTTAAGCGGTGCACAAGGCGGAGGTCAGCAAATAGCAAGCCGAATTGCCTGCAACGAAATAGATATTTTGATATTTTTCAGGGACCCGCTTTCTCCGAAACCTCACGAACCGAGCGACAACGACCTTTTAAGACTTTGTGATGTTCACAATATTCCTTTTGCAACAAACATTGCAACTGCCGAGGCTTTAATTCACGGTATCGAACGAGGAGATTTCGATTGGCGTGAAATTGTAAACCCTAAATACAATAGTTAATGCACTCGGGTGGGTTTTTCCCGCCCGTAGTTTTTTGAATGGAGAGTTTTTATGTCACTTATAACAAAAGCTATTAAAGGCACAAAAGATGTTTTGCCTTCTCAAGTACATAAATATCAATATGTAGAGTCTAAAATGATAGAAATTGCAGGAAACTTCGGTTTTAAAGAAATCAGAACTCCTGTTTTTGAACACACAGAACTTTTTGAGCGTGGAGTCGGAGATACTACCGATGTTGTACAAAAAGAGATGTACACATTTGACGATAAGGGTGGCAGGTCCATCACTTTGCGTCCCGAAGGTACGGCAGGCGCTGCAAGAGCATTTCTCGAAAACGGTCTTGCAAACGAGGCATTGCCGCAAAAAGTTTGCTACTGCATTTCTTGTTACAGATACGAAAAGCCACAGGCAGGCAGACTTCGTGAATTTCACCAGTTCGGTGTAGAGTGTTTCGGTACTCAAAGTCCTATGGCTGACGCTGAACTTATAGCACTTGCAGACTCTATTTTCAAATCATTGGGAATTAAAGATTTAAGTTTGCAAATCAACTCAATCGGCTGCCCGAAATGCCGTGCAAAGTATCACGAAGCACTGAAAAAATATTTTACGGACAGAAAAGAAGAACTTTGCGACACCTGTAAAGGCAGACTTGACAAAAACCCGATGCGTATTCTCGACTGTAAAAGTCCTGTTTGTGCCGATATTGCAAAAGACGCACCCGTAATGATTGACTATCTTTGCGATGAATGTAAAGAACACTTTGAACTTGTTAAAAAGTTTTTGAATGCTCAAAACATTGATTTTGAAGTAAACACAAAAATCGTTCGAGGTCTTGACTATTACACAAAAACCGTATTTGAGTTTGTATCAAACTCAATCGGCGCTCAAGGCACTGTTTGCGGCGGTGGAAGATACGACGGACTTATAGATGAACTCGGCGGCGCTCATACACCGAGTCTTGGCTTTGCACTCGGTATAGAAAGACTTATGCTTCTTATGGAAAGTGAAAACTGCGATTTCCCCGAAGCAGAAGTACCCGACCTTTTCATAGTAACAATGGGAGAAAAAGCACAACTCAAAGCAATAGAAATTGCAAAAGATATGCGTGACGAAGGGTTCAGCGTTGTCTATGATTTAAACGGCCGTTCTTTGAGAGCACAGATGAAATATGCTGACAAACTCGGTGCCAAATTCAACATTGTGCTTGGCGACAATGAAATTGAAAACAAAATTGTATCTTTGAAAAATATGCAAAACGGCGAATCGCAAGACATATCGCTTGAAACTTTCGTTTCGGGATTTTATAATTTTTCACTTTCGGAAGAATTGAAAAATATTGAAATCGGCGGAGAAGAACTCGACTTTGCATCACTTTTCGGATTGGAGAATAAAGAATGAAAGAAACTATAAAAGGGCTTAAAAGAACAAATTACTGTGGAGAGTTGCGACTTTCCGACGCAGGTAAAACAGTTACACTTTTCGGTTGGGCTCAAAGACAAAGAGACCTCGGCAACCTCATTTTCATCGACTTGCGTGACAGAACAGGTATAGTTCAACTTTCTTTTACAGATGCAACAGACAAAGAAGTTTTCAAAAAGGCACAAAGTGTAAGAAGTGAGTTTGTTGTTGCCGCTGTCGGCGAAGTGCGTGAAAGAGAAAGCAAAAACAAAGATATTCCGACAGGAGAAATAGAAGTTGCCGTTACTGAATTCAGAATTATCAGCAAGGCTCAAACACCGCCTTTTGAAATTGCGAACTCGGAAAAAGTAGGCGATGAAACTACTTTAAAATACAGATACTTAAATCTTCGCAATCAAAAACTTACTCAAAATATTTTAATGCGTCATAAAATTGCTCAAATTGCAAGAGAATATTTTTACGCAAACGATTTTATAGAGATAGAAACACCAATGCTCATCAAATCAACTCCTGAAGGTGCAAGAGACTATGTTGTGCCGTCAAGAGTTCACAACGGCAAATTTTACGCTTTGCCTCAAAGTCCGCAAATTTACAAGCAACTTTGTATGGTTGCAGGCTTTGACAGATATATTCAGCTTGCCCGTTGTTTCAGAGATGAAGATTTGAGAGCAGACCGTCAACCCGAATTTACTCAAATCGACCTTGAAATGTCTTTTGTTGATACAGACGACATTATGGATATGGCTGAAGGCTTCATCAAAAAATTGATGAAAGAAACAATAGATGTTGACATTGACGCTCCTTTGCCGAGAATGACATTTGCAACAGCAATGGAAAAGTACGGCTCGGACAAGCCAGATACAAGATTTGATATGCTTATTGAAGATATTACTGAGTGGGCAAAAACTACCGACTTTGTTGTTTTCCAAAACGCAATCAATGACGGCGGAAGCGTTAAAGCAATAGTTGCCAAAAACTCTGCAAGCGTATATACAAGAAAGAAAATCGACAAACTCACAGAACACGCAAAAGGTATCGGTGCAAAAGGCTTGGCATACATTCGCTGGGCAGATGAAAAACCAAACTGCTCATTTGCAAAGTTCTTGCAGGAAGGTCAGCTTGAAACACTTATTCAGCAATTAAATGTTGAAAAGGGCGACTGTGTTTTCATTGTTTCCGACAAAACAAGCAAAGCACTTTCAATTCTCGGCTCACTCCGTCTTATCGTAGCAAAAGAACTTGACATTATCCCCGAAAACAAATGGAACTATTTGTGGATTACTGAAATGCCATTCTTTGAGTATGATGAAGAAAGCGGAGAGTGGATTGCAATGCACCACCCATTTACTATGCCACTTGAAGAATGTATAGAGTATCTTGACACTGACAAAGCAAAAGTCAGAGCGCAGGCTTTCGACCTTGTTCTTAACGGAACGGAACTTTCATCGGGCTCAATGCGTATCACAGACTGTGAACTTCAGACAAAAATGTTTGAACTTTTGGGTATGTCGCAGGAAGAAATAGACGCAAAATTCGGCTTCCTTGTAGAAGCATATCACTACGCTTCCCCGCCTCACGGTGGTATGGGTATCGGTCTTGACCGTCTTGCAATGCTTATCTGCGGTGCAGACAGTCTGCGTGATGTTACTGCTTTCCCGAAAGTTCAAAATGCAAGCGAACTTATGAGCAGTTGTCCGTCAGAAATTGACAAAATCCAACTTGACGAACTCGGAATTGATTTACTCAATAAAAATGAAGAATGAGAAAAGAGGGTAACATTGTCTTACAATTTTTTCGCAATGATTAACCGAATGAAGTATATTGACCGTTGGGCTTTGATGCGAAACGCAGATACGGAAAATATCTGTGAACACAGCCATCAGGTTGCAGTCATTTCACACGCACTTGCCTTAATCGGAAATAAAAAATTCGGCAAAAAATATAACGCCGAGCGAATTTGCCTGCTGGCACTTTATCATGACGCTACCGAAGTTATTACGGGCGATATGCCTACGCCTGTAAAATATTTTAATGATGATATTAAAACGGCCTACAAAAATATTGAAAAAACTGCGTCTGAAAGACTTTTGGATATGCTTCCGCAGGAATTTAAAGAGGACTATGAGCCATTCTTTTCAAAACAAGAAGGCGACATTGAACTTTGGAAACTTGTAAAAGCGGCGGATAAACTCAGTGCATTGATAAAATGTATTGAAGAAACACGGGCAGGAAACAAAGAGTTTGAAAAAGCACTTGTTTCACAGCGAAAACTGATAGATGAAATAGACTTGCCCGAAGTTGAATATTTCACGGAAAACTTTTTACCGTCGTTTGAACTGACGCTCGACGAACATACGAAATCTTAACAAAAAAGCCTCTCTGTAACAGAGAGGCTTTTTTGTTGTTTATTCTGTTTCTAAAACTACTTTTCCATCGTCACTAATTACAATATAGCAATCTTTGCTTTTAATATCATACCCCTCCTCTGATTCATTTTTATTTACACCATACCAGGTTACCACGTAATTATCATCAACAATTTGTAATCTTATTGTATGTTCTTGTCCATCGGAAATATCCATTTTACTATTTAACTTCCATTCTATATTTCCATTTTTATCGACCTTCATAAACATATCTTTTTTATCTTTTCCCATTAATAAAGTGCCGTCTTCAACCATCATTACTTTTACTTTGTTCCCCACAAAAGCGGGTTCTATCATATCTTTGCCGTCTTTGGTACTTATAACATACATATCATTATCTGCAACGAGAGTTATTTTATCGCTTGTATAATCCATAGGTATACTATCTACGTTGCTAAATTCTCGAGTCCATATTTTCTTTAAATCTCTGTCATAATAGTTTATGTACATCTTTTTTAATTTTTTTTCATAGCAAGTAACAATATAGTGTTCTAAATCTGCTGCCACATATAGTTTATAGATATTAGGAGACTCAAAATCAAAATTTCTTAAATCTGATATATCACCACTAATTTTATCCATAACAAAAGAATCAAAATCACTTTTTGACTGATTGTCAAGCGTTACTACACAACCTGAAGACAACTGCAAATAATATTTTTCGCTATTATAATAGTTTTCGACAGAACTTATTTTTATATTTTCACCAAAAATTGATTTAGCAACTCTTTCCAGTGTTTCATTGCTAAATCTACCTTTAAGTCTTCCATCAGAATCATATGAATTTTCAACATAAAAAACATTTATTGTAGGTAATTGATACGATACAGAATCTATATTGTAGGAATCGAGACTTTTACATCTTCCATAGATAGTAACTATATCATCTTGTATTATTCTCTTACTGTTCTGTTTAAACTTTATAATAACCATATCATTTTTAGATTCATTCGGAAAAAATTCCTCGAGAGTCAAATCATTAGTACCAATTTGCACCAAAGCCTGTGTTTCTTTATCAGCTTCTTTGATTATTTTTATTATTTTACCTTCCAACCACACTTGTGCACCCTGAAATATTTCAGGATATCTTTGTAAATTTTCAGAAGATTCAAGATAAAAATAATTGTTATCATAATAATTAATTACCTCTTTTTGTTCTTCAGTCAACCCTAAACTATCATTATCTATTTTCATATTTGCAAAACTCAAATCAGGTTTGTCTTTATTTACTGACATATTTTGACTGACTTCATTACTATCATTTGAACTTGTATTTTTTCCACACCCAACAAATGCAACAATAATTGTAATTGCTAATAAAATTGATATAATTTTTTTAAAATTTTTCATTTTGTATTCTCCTATTTTAATATTAATAAATATAATTTAAAAAGAATTTAAATTTTTTCTTCAATCACCTCTTTCCATTGTCTTTTCAAATCATCTTTGCCGGTATTGTTGATTTTTTTTATATTTCTGTTCCACCAGGCACAACCCGGATGAACTGAATAAACAATCCTTTTATCCAAAGCAAACTTACCGTATTTTTTGTATTCATTTATAGATTTTGACGAAGAAAACACTATAACTGTCGGATTTAATATTTCAATCACTTCGTCAACTACCTTTGAAGAATTAACAACTGCTTTTTGATAAAAACTTTTCACATAACTTTTATTTGCATTTTCAGGAGCAAATTTCAACGAATTGTCAAAAGAAATACCTTTATACAAAGACGGAATTTGAAAGAAATTCATAAATGCAAAATTATTATACAAATCAGTATCTCCGTTTTTTTCCACACCGTAAACATCGCAAAAAACATCTAACATATTTCTGAAAATTGTATAACCTTTTTTTCTGTCGCCGTCTAAATAGTTTTTTAAAACCCCTCTTGTGTTGTAGTATTCTTCATAGTCGTTTTTCAATTCCGAACACTCGTCCGACCACCAATTATTGAAATATTTCAATGAATATTTATTATCGTCATCGTTTCTGTCCTGATTTAAATAATGACTTTCCCCAATATGAAGAATTTTATACTTTTCATAATTATCCCCTACAAAAGCCATATACTGTGGATGAAGTTTATAAAAATCAACATTTTTTAACAGTTCATCATACTTTTTCATTTTGTCATTCTCCTATTTCAAACTTAATTAACAATATTTGCAAAATATTAAAAAAATGACATTTTTATACATTTTGCGATTTAATTATACTCAATATTTTGAGTATAATCAAGAGATTAAGTATGATAATATCTAAATGGTGATATTATTGATTAGTTACAAACCGTTTTACGAAACGCTGTTGAAAAAAGGAATAACCGAATACAATTTAATTTTCAAGCAAGGTTTTTCTGCAAACACGCTTCACCGAATGAAAAAAGGAGAAGCAATCAACACAAAAACTCTTGACGCACTCTGTTATGCACTTGATTGCGAAATAAGTGACATCATCAAATTTGAAAAAGAATAGCACACAATTCAAAAGGGTAATGAATTGTGTGCTGTTTTTATTTTTATAATTTTACTTCTTTACACTGTCGTCTGTTTTACTTTCATTCTTGTCATCACTTGGTTTTGCTTTTATTTTTTCACTGTATGCTATATTTTCAACGACCTTTGCCTTTATTTCTACCGTCAAGCCGTTTTCGTTTAATTGAAAATTTGTTTTTTGAGATTTTACTTCTCCGAGTTTTTCAAGTGCTTTTACAAGTTGTTTTTCTTTTTCTTTTCCAAGTTCATAAAGTTCGTCGTCCGTTAAAATTTTTTCTGTTTTTTCATAGACCTCTATTGTTTTTGTTTTGATACCGATTGGAAGTTCTTTTTTGTTCAATTTCAGTTTTACTGTTTTCTCGCTCTCTTTACTGTTGGGCTCTTTTTTAACGAAATTTAAAGGAATTTCCAAACCGAAAAACAGAAGTGATTTTTCTTTTTTTGTTTTCAGAAGTTTATTTTCTGCCTGTTTTCTTTGAATATTTTGACTGAGTTTTTCATCTACTAAAGCAGTAACAACGCCGTTTGCCGAAACAAAATTGTTTTTCTTGTCGTTTTCTGTCGGATAGATACCCGATATAAGCAAATCGCCCTTTGTAACAACGAAGTTTTTTTGCACGACAGGCTCGCCTCTTATGCAAAGCACATCTACAATTTTTCCGTCTTTTTTTGCTCTGATATTGGATATTTCTTTATTTTGAAGTTTCGGCTCTTTTTTTCTTTCGTGAATTTCTACAACGGCAGTCGTTCCCGAAACATTAATATGTATCCACGAAATGTCGTCAAAGTTCGCCATAGCATTTGTCGAGATTTTATAATTATCCACATTCTTTTTGAACATTCCCTCTCTGACATTTTGCGTTTCCAAAAAGTCGATTACCCTTTGTTCACTTATCGTTTTACAACCTTTTATCTCTATATTCCAAATAAAAGAAGTTGCAAAAGAAAACATAAAAACGCTGATAACAACGCCAATCAGCAGACCGTATCTGCCTTTTAAAGAACGAAAAACAAAAGGTCTGCCACGCTTTTTTAAAACCTTAATCTCTCCGCCGCATTCTTTTGCCGCTTTTTTCAAAATCAGATAACTGTCAGCATTTATTTTTGCTTCAATTCCGTTTTCGGTTGCCGAAATATCATAAATAGGAACACCGTTTTTATGACAAAAATTTAAAAATTTCTCGTTAAATCCACCGTAAAAAAGAAAAACTACATACCCGATAAACCAACGGGTCAATCTAATCATCATACTGCATCGCCTGAAAAATCTATTGTAACAATTATGCCTTCAATTATTGCCATACCCTTTATAAATGAGGTAATGACAAGGTCTGAGCCGTGTATCGTGATTGATTTTTTCCCTAAATTTACTTTTATACTGTCGGGCGTATATTTTTCTATACACTCAAGTCCTTCTACAACGCACTTTGAACTTCCGCAAACTTCAATATGCGTTTCTTTTTTGAAAGACTCGGCGGGCAACTCCATACTGTTTGCCAAAGTTTCTGTTTTCAATGCTTTGCTTTTCATAAAATCACCTTTTAATTTATATGCTTATATAGGTGATGAAAATGAAAAATAAAAAAGATTTTTTAACACTTTTTGTAAGTTTTTTCCTTGTTTTAATGCTTATTCTGTTTTCAGGCAAGGCAAAAGCAGGTGCTTTATCGGGCTTTAATCTTGCCGTAAACGCAATAATACCAAGCCTTTTACCCGTTATGATTATTTTTTCAGCCGTTACAAACTCAAGTTGCAACAATTTGATTTCCAAAATGTTTTCAAAAATTACAACAAAAATTTTTAAACTGCCGTCAAGTTGTGCAAGCACAATCATTTTCGGTCTGATTGGCGGATACCCTACGGGTTGTTTGCTTTGTAAAGAACTTCTCGACAAAAAAGCGATTTCAAAAAATCAAGCACGCAGAATTATGGAATTTAATGTAAACGGCGGTATCGCTTTTACAGTAACTGCTGTCGGAACAAGTCTTTTAAACAACACAAAAGCAGGCTGGATTTTGTTTTTTTCAACAACTGTTTCAGCCTTAATGATTTGCCTTTTCCGTGCCATTTTTTGCAAAAAAGAAAAAATTGAAAATTTGAATACCGTCTGCAATACGGATTTTTCAGTCGCAATTCAAACAGGCTGCAAAAATTCTGTTTCTGCCACGCTGAATATGACGGCGTTCATTATGCTTTTTTCTGCATTTATGAACATTTTCGACATTCCCAAAAACATTTTACCTTTGCTTGAAATTACAAACGGATTGTTCAGTTTAAAAGAAATTCGCTTGGAATACATGGCTTTTTTCCTTGCATTCGGCGGTTTTTGTATTCATCTTCAACTTTACCCCATCATCTGCGAATTTAAAATGAAGTATGCAAGGTTTTTGCTTTTCAGAGTTATTCACGCCTTTTTATCGTTTTTCGTCTGCAAACTCCTGTTGCTCGCCTTTCCTGTTTGCAAAAGCGTTTTTTCAAACATTTCTCAAACAACTGCCGAGCCGTTTACCGTAAACGCAGCATTTTGTTTTTTAATGATTTTCGGCTGCATTGTTTTCATTTTTGACTTAAAAAACAAAAAACATATAATCGGCTGAGAATTTTCAAACTGTTTCAATTAAATCCCCTGCTTAAAAGAATATCATTTTTACTTTCTAATCTAAAAATGATATTCATAAGGTGTTACGGCAATCTTCATACATCCGTCTTTCTTTTCTTCAAAAATCTTATACCCTTTTTCAATGTTATTTAGATTTACCGAATGGGTAATAAGAAAATCCGTATTTATTTTTCCGTCGGCAAGATATTGTAAAATTTCATCACAATATGCCGAATCTACACCGCCTGTTTTAAAAATCAAATTCTTCCCGTACATTTGATTAAGTGGCAATGACAAGGGCTTTTCATACATTGCAACGACTGCTACAATCGCATTTGCCCGTGCTATTTGCCATGACATTTTAAATGTTTCATCATTTCCTGCCGCCTCTATAACTGCGTCTGCACCTCGCATTTTTGTTAAATTCAGCACACTTTGAATAACATCCTGTTTTGAAGAATTAATATAATTGTCGGCAACATTATTTTTTTCGGCGAATTTTAATCTTTCACTGTCTATATCTATAATTATCACTTTTTCGGCACCAAGCAATTTTGCACACATTGCAGAACAAATTCCGACAGGCCCACTTCCAATTACTGCAACGGTATATCCTTTTTTTATTTCACAAAGTTGTGCTCCGAAATATCCGCTTGCAAGAATATCGCCTGTAAACAATGCTGATTTATCACTTAAATTGTTCGGTATTTTATACAAACTCGAGTCGGCATACGGCACTCTTACATACTCTGCCTGACAACCGTCAATCGTACATCCAAGCTGCCAACCGCCATTTTCACAATTATTAACAAAATTATGTTGACAATACCAACATTTCCCGCAATTTGTTACGCAATTTGCCGAAACTCTGTCGCCAACCTTTATGTGTTTTACATTTTTTCCCGTCTTTGTTACAACTCCGACAAATTCGTGACCAAGAACGATATTTGATTTTGCTTTTGGAACAAATCCGTGAACAATATGCAAATCGCTTGTACAAATTGTACTCAATGTAACTTTTACAATAGCATCATTTTCGTCTTTCAGAATAGGAATATTCCTTTCTTGAAGTTCTGTCGTACCGTTACCTAAAAATACAAGAGCTTTCATTTTTTCCATATTTTCTACTCCCTGTCTTATCATTTATTTTAATTTTAAATTATATATTTTAAAAATGCAAATATAATTTCCGTCATTTTATACAATACCAAAGATAAAATTTTTTATATTTAAAAATGAGTACGGCAAATCATCATTAAAAACCGTTCAAAACTTTGTTAAAGTTTTATTTATCGTCAAATATATTGTTTTTTTTCTCAAAATCCGTTACAATAATAAAGTTGAAAATAATTAATATTAAAAGGCTTTAAAGATGAAAAAATGGGTAAAATTCGTTTTGCCGATTGTTTTTGCCATAGTTTTGATTGTCGTTGCCTCAGATTTTATGTCAGACAAAAACAAACTCTATGAAAAAAATTCAACGGCAATGGGTACTGTAATCAACCAAAAAATTTACGGAAAAGACGCAGAAAAGTCAGCACAGGAAATCAACGATATGCTGACAGACTTGGACTGCAATGTTTTCTCTTCAAAGGTAAAATCAAGTCTTACATACAAATTAAACAGAAATAAAATTCTTGAAACGGACAACGAAGATTTTTTAAATCTTACAAATATGTCGCTTGATTTTTCAAAAAACTGTAACGGTGCATACGATATAACTATGGGCGAACTCAGTTTGATGTGGGGTATCGGCACCGAAAACGAAAGAATACCGTCGAAAAAAGAAATAAATACGGCACTGAAAAATGTCGGATATGAAAAAATCACCGTCGATAACTTACTTATTAAAATCGGCGAAAATCAAATTGTTGACTTCGGTGCATCGGCAAAAGGCTACGGTGCTGACAAAGCGAAAGAAATTTTGCAGAAAAACGACATTAAAAAGGCAACTGTTTCTGTCGGAGGAAGTATCTTGGTTTACGGTGCAAGTGAAAAAGAGCCGTTTAAAATAGGTATCAAAAATCCTTTTGAAAAAGAAACAAAAATTATCGCAACGCTTGAACTTTTCGATTGCTTCGTTTCAACTTCGGGAAACTACGAAAGGTACTTTGAAAAAGACGGAGTACGATACCACCATATACTCGACTCCAAAACAGGTTATCCTGCAAAAAGCGAGTTTGCAAGCGTTACGGTTGTTGCAAACAACGGTGCTTTGAGCGATATGCTTTCCACTGCTTGCTATATTTTAGATTTTCAAAGCAGTTTGAAACTTTTGGAAAAATATGACGCACAAGCCGTTTTCATTTTTAATGACGGTTCTATAAAAATAACAAACGGTTTGAAAGACAAATTCCACAGTGATGAAAAGGATTTTGAGACAGTTAAATGAAATTATTTAAAAAAGCCGACTTGATACTTATTGCGTGCATACTTTTTGTTTGTCTTTTACTTTTTATTCCGAAATTTTTTGACAAAGGCGATAAAAAAACGGGACAAATTTATATCGACGGCGAAGTTGTTGCAGAATATGACCTTGCTTCTGTCGAAGAAGAAACATATTTTTCAACAGACACAAACCCCAACTGTAAAATCAAAATTTCAAAAGGTGAAATGAAATTTGTTGAAGCCGAGTGCAAAGACAAGTTATGCATCAACAGCGGTGCAGTTAAACGAAACGGCGACACTGCTGCCTGTCTGCCTGCAAAAGTTGTAATTGCCGTAAAAAGCGAAAAGAACGACATTCAACAAATAGCATACTGAATATAACAAAATGAAAAACAATTCTATTTTTACAAAAAAAATTGCATTAATGGGAATTTTGTGTGCTTTGGCACTTTCGCTTTCCTTTTTGGAAAATCTCATTCCCCCTCTGCCGTTTGTTCCGCCCGGTGCAAAACCCGGTTTTTCAAACATTGCAACAATGTTTTCTTTAAGTGAACTCGGTTTCGGATACGGAATTGTAATTACACTTTGCAAAGCAATATTTTCAGGCATAACAAGAGGATTTGTTGCTTTTGCCACGAGTTTGTTCGGAGGAGTTTTAAGTACAATAATTGCTTTTTGTCTGTTTAAATGGAAGAAAAATCCTTTCGGCTATGTCGGGATAGGCATAGTTAGTGCCGTTTTTCACAATATCGGTCAACTTTTGGCAGTAATGATTTTCACACAAACTTCTGCCGTAATCGGATATCTTCCCGTTTTGATTGTTTTTGCAATTTTTACAGGCTTTGTTACAGGCACTGTACTGAAAGTTATTTTGCCTATCGTAAAAAAGCGATTTAAACTGTATAAATAACTGTATAAATAATTGATATATTTTTTGATATATTATTTTTTATAATTTTACACAAATAATTTTAATTTTTTAAAAATCTCAAAGATTTTTATTTTTAAAAATTATCGGAGGTTACTATGAGCCAAACAAAACAAGGCGGAATATTAAAACCGTTCGCCAAAAGCAAGGGAGGAGCAAATGTTCCTCACCGAAAAAGCACTGCCGATATGGAAGTGAAAAGAATTTCCCCTCCTGCAACAGTTGTATTGCCTATGCAGCAACACATAGGCGCTCCGTGTATTCCAACCGTTAAAGTTGGAGAATATGTGTATGTCGGACAGGTTATAGGCAGCAGCGACGCCTATGTAAGCACACCTATCCACGCAACAGTGTCGGGCAAGGTAAAATCTGTCAGTGACTTTAAATTGACAAACGGCAATCTTACAAAAGCAATCACAATCGAGTCTGACGGTAAGATGGAACTCTATCCTGACCTTCAGCCGCCTGAAGTTGAAACAAGAGAAGACTTTTTAAAAGCAGTCAGAAATTCAGGCTTGGTAGGTCTCGGCGGTGCAGGCTTCCCCACTCATGTAAAACTTGCATTTGACCCAAATAAAGATATAGACACTTTAATAGTAAATGCCGCAGAATGTGAGCCGTACATAACAGTTGACTACCGTGAATGTCTTGACAACTCATACGACATTTTAAACGGCGTATATCTTTTACATAAATTTTTAGGATTTAAAAGGGTAATTATTGCAGTAGAGGACAATAAACCTGAAGCAATTAAAATTTTAAAACGAATAGCCGACAACGAAATGGACAAATTTGACCAAGTCAGACTTATGACTTTGAAGTCAAAGTACCCTCAAGGTGCTGAAAAGGTACTTGTCTATTCTGCAACAGGAAGAAAAATTCCACCCGGAAAATTACCGGCAGATGTCGGTTGCGTCGTAATGAATGTCGGAAGTGTTGCTTTTCTTGCACGATATATCAAAACAGGAAAACCGCTCGTAAGCCGTTCTATTACGGTTGACGGCTCGGCAGTTAAAAATCCACAAAACCTTCGTGTTCCGATAGGTACAAAAATTCAGGATATTATTGAATATTGCGGAGGTTACAACTGCGATGTTTACAAACTTATGTACGGCGGACCTATGATGGGTATTTCTGTTTACAGCGACGAACTTCCTATTTTGAAAAACAACAACGCAATTCTTTGTTTCAGCGAAAAAGACCTGCCTGAAAAGAAACAGCGTGATTGTATTCGCTGCGGCAGGTGTGTTCAGGCTTGCCCTATGAACCTTATGCCAGAGCGTTTGGATAAACTTGTAAAGACAAAAGATATTGACGGCTTGATAAATAACGGAATTAATGTCTGTATGGAATGCGGAAGTTGTGCTTATGTATGTCCGTCAAACAGACCTCTTGTTCACTCATTTAAACTCGGTAAAGTTTTAGTAAAAGAAGCGGAGGCTAAAAAATAATGGAAAATAAAGAAAAGAAATTTACTGTCAGCACTTCGCCCCACTTCCGTTCAAAAGACTCAACGACGGGCATAATGCTGAATGTTATAATTGCACTTTTACCTGCACTTATTGCCTCTGTTTTCATCTTTGGATTCAGGTCTTTGACGGTAACTGCCGTAGCAGTTGCGTCTTGTGTATTTTTTGAATACATTTCAAGAAAAATTATGAAAAGAGAAAACACAATCAGTGATTTAAGTGCAGTAGTTACAGGTATGCTTTTGGCATTCAACTTGCCTGCCTCAATGCCTCTTTGGATGGTTGTAATCGGAAGTGCGGTTGCAATCATAGTTGTAAAACAATTTTTCGGAGGAATAGGTCAAAACTTTGTAAACCCTGCTTTAGTAGGAAGAATTGTACTTATGGCGTCTTTCCCAACAGCTATTTCTTCTTGGGTAAGTCCGTCAAAAGCAGACGCAGTTACATCTGCTACTCCTCTTGTTCCTCTCGGTAAAATGTTTACAGACGGCAATATTTCAAATGACATTTTGGCAAATACAGACAATTTGCCGAGTCTTCTTGATATGTTTATAGGTCAAAGACAGGGTTGTCTCGGCGAAGTTTGTGCCGTTGCACTCATCATTGGAGGCATTTACCTTGTTGTAAGAAAAATCATATCTCCCGTTATTCCGCTTGTATATGTCGGAACAGTTGCACTCATAATGCTCATTGCAGGCAAAGGCAATCTTCAGTTTGTCGCTTATGAAATACTCGGCGGCGGACTTTTACTCGGTGCTATTTTTATGGCAACAGACTATACAACATCGCCTGTTACATTCAAAGGCAAAATTATTTTTGCACTTGGCTGTGGAATAATTACATCACTCATCAGACTTTTCGGCTCATTGCCCGAAGGCGTGTCTTTCTCAATCGTTATTATGAACATTCTTGTTCCGCACATTGAAAACCTTACTGCTCCAAAGCCGTTCGGTTTCAAAAAAGAGAAAAAGGAGAAAGATGCCGTATGAAAAAATTTAACTTTAAAGAAATCTTTATTCCTTCGTTTTCCCTGTTTTTAATCTGTGTTATCGTTTCGGCAATTTTGGCAGTAACTAACAGTGTAACTGCTCCGAAAATCGAACAACTTGCACAGGAAACGGAAGTTGCGACAAGAAAACTTGTTTTACCTGACGCCGAAAATTTCGGCGATGCAAAAGAAGTGAGTCTTGACGGAAATACCTATACATATTTTGAAGGACTTGACAAAGAAAACAATGTTATCGGTTTTGTTTTTACAACCGTTTCCAAAGGATACGGCGGAGATGTCAAAATAATGACGGGAATATCATCCGACGGAACTGTCGCAGGTATTGAAACGCTTGAACTCAGCGAAACGGCAGGTCTTGGTATGAATGCTCAAAATCCCGAGTTCAAAGAACAGTTTAAAGGTAAAAACAGTAAAATAGAAGTTGTAAAATCAAATGCAACCGACAATCAAATTACGGCATTAACAGGTGCTACAATCACATCTAACGCCGTAACAACCGCTGTAAATACCGCTTTAAGTCTATATAGTGAAATAGGAGGTGCAAACTGATGAAAAAAGGAAACAGTCTTTGGAAAAACTTTTCTAAAGGTATCATTACAGAAAACCCTGTTTTAAGACTTGTTTTAGGTACCTGCCCCACACTTGCGGTTACTACAAGTGTAGAAAGTGCTTTGGGTATGGGTGCGGCAGCGTCTATTGTATTGGTATGTTCAAACATCGCCATTTCACTTTTGAGAAAAGTTATACCCGAAAAAGTAAGAATACCGTCATATATAGTTATCATTGCATCATTTGTTACAGTAGTTCAAATGCTTGTCAAAGCATTTATGCCTGAAATAGACAAGCAACTCGGTGTATATCTTCCGCTTATAGTTGTAAACTGCATCATCTTGGGCAGAGCAGAAGCTTTTGCAAGCAAAAACCCTGTTTTAGCATCTGCCGCAGACGGTTTGGGTATGGGCGTCGGCTTTACTGCTTCACTCGTTGCTATGGGTGCAATCAGAGAATTGCTCGGTGCAGGCTCAATAATGGGACTCTCTATTTTACCCGCTTCAGTTGACCCTATGGTAATATTTATTTTGCCACCAGGTGGTTTCTTTGTTTTCGGTATGCTTATTGCCATATCAAATAAAATTGCAGGCAAAAAAGGAAAACCTAAAGCTGAACTAAAAGGCTGTGAGGCTTGTCCTATGGCAAACACCTGTTCTATGAAGAATAAAAAAGAAGAATGTAAGGAGATGGCTGAATGATGAAAATGTTTTTTGCGATTTTACTTACAGGAATTCTTACAGATAACTTTGTATTATCTAAATTTTTAGGTATATGTCCTTTTTTGGGCGTTTCTAAAAAATTGAACACGGCTGTCGGAATGAGTGGTGCAGTAATTTTTGTAATGCTTCTCTCAACGGCAGTTACATATCCCATTAACACACTTCTTGTTGAACACGATTTGGCATATCTTCAAACAATAGTTTTTATACTTGTAATTGCTGCTCTTGTTCAGCTTGTTGAAATTGTTTTGAGAAAATATATTCCGACATTGTACAATGCACTCGGAATTTATCTTCCTCTTATAACAACAAACTGTGCCGTACTCGGTGTTGTACTTCTCAATATTGACGAAAGCTACAACTTTGCACAGTCAATGGCGTCATCTCTCGGCGCAGGACTCGGATTTATGCTTGCTATGGTAATGTTTGCAGGCGTAAGAAAAAGAATTGAAAGCTGCGATATTCCTGAATTTCTCAAAGGATTGCCGATAACTTTAGTTTCGGCGTCGCTTGTTTCAGTTTCATTTTTAGGCTTCACCGGTTTGGTTGAAGGAATTTTTGGTTAAGAAAGGTGGAAATGATAATATGAACCCAATTCTTCTTGCAGTTATAATCGTTTCTGCCATTGGCTTAATAGGCGGACTTGTTTTGGCGATAGCATCTATCGTTATGGCAGTTCCTAAAGATGAAAAAGCAGAAAAAATTGAAGAATGTTTACCCGGTGCCAACTGTGGCGCCTGTGGTTTTTCAGGTTGTTCAGGATATGCAAAAGCATTGTCCGAAGGTAAAGCAGAAAGCACTTCTCTTTGTGCACCCGGCGGTGCCGAAGTTGCTGCCAAAGTTGCGAAAGTTATGGGTGTTGCCAACGAAAGCGTTAAACCTATGACAGCAGTTGTACTCTGTCAGGGCAACAATCAAAACACAGGAAGCAAGATGCTCTATAACGGAATTGACAGTTGTAAGGCTGCAAATCTCATTTTTGCAGGTCAAAACAAATGCTCATACGGTTGTTTGGGCTTTGGCGATTGTCAAAAAGCCTGCCCTTACGGTGCAATAACCATTTGCGACGGCGTTGCCCGTGTAAATCCCATTGCGTGCAAGGCTTGTAAAGTCTGTATTGCAACTTGTCCAAAAGGGATTATAGAACTTCGTCCCGTTGAACAGGCTTATGCAGGTGTTTTTTGTAAAAACAAAGACAAAGGCGCTATCGCAAGAAGAGCCTGCAATACTGCCTGCATAGGTTGTATGAAATGTACAAAAGTGTGTGAATACGACGCTATCACAGTTAAAGACAACTGTGCTTACATTGACTACAACAAATGTGCAGCGTGCGGAAAATGTGTTGCAGAGTGTCCCGACCATGCAATCGTTTTGGTCAAAGAACTTGCAAAAAATGTACAATAAAACAAATATAAAAATATAATACAATATAAAAGACACCGTTTCTCTCAAGCAGAAAACGGTGTCTTTTTAATTACTGACATTTAATAATCTTTTTTAATAACTATTAATTGTGAAATTTTCATTGAAATAAACTGTAAAACAAGTGAAATCAAAATGCAAATTAAAAACATCAAAACAACATTTACATTGCTTATCTTTGTAATAAAGTTTGACTCAACAATATTACGACCGCCTAAAACACCGCCTCCGACTGCACCAATTAAAGCATACAGTACAACCAAAATAATTCTTGATTTTGAAGAGCCGTATTTGAGTGTTACGGGTATTTCTATCGAAATAAGTGATGCTTCAGCCAAAAACATTATCATTAAAAATAATAATAAAAGAGTCGAATTTTCTTCAAGATTGTTTTTTACAATTCCGTTGATGAAAAAGATGAAAACATAATAACATATTGCTGAAAAAACAATCAGCATATTTGTAGCATATTTTGCAGTAATATATTGCCTTTTAGTAGCACAATTTGCCATTAAATACTTATTAAAACCTGTTCTTTCGTCATTGTCAATGATTGAAAACATCAACATTCCGCAATACAAAATAAAGAATACCGAAAATAAAATATTTTTTCCGACAACACCTATTATTCCGAACACTCCTAAAAAAACGAAGTAATAAACAGCAAAATTTTTCAAAAAATACAAGTCGGATTTTACTAATCCTTTTATCATAACTTTTCACCTCTTACCATAAACAAAATTATATCTTCTATTGACGCATTTTCAAAAGCAAAATCGCCTTTTACTTTTTCTTTTTCTACAAGTGCCTCTATAAAATAATTGTTCTTTTTAAAGCCCTTTACGGCAGACTTGTCTATTTTTTCAAAATCGTCTTCTGAAACACGGACAACGCCGAAATTTTCCTTTAACAAGTCTTTTTCACTGCTGAAAACAATTTTCCCCGAGTGAATAAATGTAATATAGTCGCAAATTTTTTCAAGGTCGCTCAAAATGTGTGATGAAATAAGAATTGTATTGTCTGCACTTCGTGTGTATTCGTTAAAAACATCTAATATTTCATCTCGAACAATCGGGTCAAGTCCGCTTGTCGGCTCGTCTAAAATAAGCAGTTTCGCCTTGTGCGACAAAGCAGAAGCAATCATAGTTTTCATTTTCATTCCTCTTGAAAACTCTTTAAACTTTTTGTTAAGAGGAAGACTGAACTTTTCGGCATAAGATAAAAATATGTCTTTCTGCCAATTTCTATGAAGCCCCGACAAGACTTTTTCAATATCTTTCAGTGTCAAATATTCGTTAAAACAAGGCTCGTCAAACACAATTCCTATATCATCTTTAACTTCACTGACAGATTTGCCGAAAACTTCTATCGTTCCGTTGTCAGCATTTACCAAATCCAAAATAAGTTTTATTATCGTACTTTTGCCTGCACCGTTTTCGCCGACAAGACCGACTATTGAGCCTTGCGGAATTGCCATATTTATATTGTCAAGGCAAAAGCCATTGTAAGTTTTACTTACATTTTTAAGTTCTGCTGCATTCATTATTTTTCACCCATTTCAAAATCTATTAAGTCAATTAAATCTTTTTTTGTTAAATTACACATTTTTGAAAGCGACACTGCTTGAGATATAAGACTTTCAACTTTCTTCAAATTTTCTTCTTTAAACAATTCGTTATTTCTTTCAGACACAAAACAGCCTTTCGCAGGAATTGTGTATATGAAACCCTCTTTTTCAAGTTCGTCGTATGCTCTTTTTGTTGTAATAACGCTTATACGCAAATCTTTCGCTAAATTTCTTATTGACGGCAGCGGTTCATTTGCCGTCAAAGTACCGTTTATAATTTGTTCTTTAATCTGAATAAGTATTTGCTCATATATAGGATGTGTACCGTTATTGCTTATGATAATTTTTATTTTTCTCACCTCTTGTTTACTGTACATACACAGTATATACAGTAATTACAGTTTTGTCAATACCTTTTTTCAAAAAAAATAATGCGAAAATTTACGCCGTCAAACGCAAATCTTCGCATTAAATATAATAAATATTAAAATAAAAAACAATTAAACCCGAACTATCTCTTTACCAAAAGGAGCAAGACTGAGTTTTGCAAGTTTAAAAAACTGTTGACCAAAAGGTATGCCTATAATGGTAATACAAAGCATAACACCGACAATAACATTTTCAAGTGCCATCGGAATACCCGTAAAAATCACCCAAAAGACATTGGCAATCGTGCTGATTGAACCGCCCTTATCAACAACATCTTTTTTAAACGGATTTAAACTGAGTGACGCCAACTTAAAACATTGTTGACCGAGCGGAATGCCGATAATAGTGATACACCACAGCACACCACAAATAAACCAACAACAAGCAGTTGCAAATCCGCCGAAAATTATCCATAAAATATTACCGATAGTTTTCATTATACATTAATCTCCACATCGATACCCAAAAGGTCTTTATTTTCGTCCAAAATAGGTTTGATAACTTCATTTAAAAAGTCGGCAGTTTGTTCAGGAGCACGACCTACAAAGTTTTCAGGTTTCATTGCAGACATAATTTCTTCTTTAGTCATATTGAAAGCAGGGTCTGCTGCAATTCTGTCAACAAGGTCATTTTTACCGCCTTCGACTTTAACAACACTGCCCGCAGCCATAGAATGAGTACGGATTTTCTCGTGAAGTTCCTGTCTGTCTCCGCCTTTTTTAACAGCGTCCATAAGGATATTTTCAGTAGCCATAAACGGCAACTCGCTCAAAAGACGAGCCTCTATAACTTTAGGATAAACAACCAAACCGTTTGAAACATTGATAAGCAAATCAAGAATACCGTCTGTTGCAAGAAAAGCCTCTGCAACGGAAACACGCTTGTTTGCACTGTCGTCAAGAGTTCTTTCAAACCACTGTGCAGATGCAGTCCAAGCAGGATTTAAAGCGTCTATCATAACATATCTTGAAAGAGACGCAATTCTTTCACTTCTCATCGGATTTCTCTTATATGCCATTGCTGACGAGCCGATTTGATTTTTTTCAAAAGGCTCTTCAATTTCTTTAAGATTTTGAAGAAGTCTTAAATCGTTTGAAAACTTGCACGCACTTTGTGCAATAAGTGCAAGTGAATTTACAACGATTGTATCAAGTTTTCTTGCATAAGTTTGACCGCTTACAGGGAAACATTTTGAAAATCCCATTTTTTCAGCAATTTTCTTGTCAAGCATTTTGCACTTTTCGTGGTCGCCGTCAAACAACTCTAAAAATGATGCCTGAGTACCTGTTGTACCTTTTGAGCCAAGAAGCATAAGACTGTCTATTGTATGGCAAAGTTCTTCATAGTCAAGCACCAAGTCCATAAGCCAAAGAGTTGCTCTTTTACCTACTGTTGTAGGCTGAGCCGGCTGAAAATGTGTAAATCCCAAACATGGCATAGACTTATACTCGTCTGCAAATTTTGAAATTGTGTAAATTGCATTTACAAGTTTCTTTTTAATGAGCATAAGACCTTCACGCATAGTGATGACATCTGTATTGTCGCCTACATAGCAGGAAGTTGCACCCAAATGAATGATTGGTTTTGCCTTTGGACATTGAACGCCGTAAGCGTAAACATGACTCATTACATCGTGTCTTACAAGTTTTTCACGCTCTTTTGCAACATCGTAGTTAATATCGTCTGCGTTTGCTTTGAGTTCGTCTATTTGTTCTTGTGTAATATCAAGACCGAGTTCTTTTTCTGACTCTGCAAGTGCAATCCAAAGTTTTCTCCAAGTTTTAAATTTAAAATCAGGAGAAAAGATATACTGCATTTCCTTACTCGCATATCTTGCGTTAAAAGGAGAATTGTATGTATTATTTGCCATTAGTTAAGCCCTACTCTCTTCATCATTTCTGCATAAGCGTCTTCTACTTTTCCGAGATCTCTGCGGAAACGGTCTTTGTCAAGTTTTTCGTGAGTTTCAATATCCCAAAAACGACAGGTATCAGGACTGATTTCGTCTGCAAGTACGATTGTACCGTCAGCAGTCTTACCAAACTCAAGTTTAAAGTCGATAAGTTCTACACCGATAGATTTAAAATATTCTTTAAGAACTTCGTTGATTTTAAATGCCATTTCTGTGATTGTGTCAACATCTTCTTTTGTAGCAAAACCACAGGAAATAGCGTGATAGGAGTTGATGAGCGGGTCGCCGAGTTCGTCGTCTTTGTAAGAGAACTCAAGTGAAGGAGCAGTGAAGTCCATACCTTCTTCAAGGCCGAGTCTTTTACAAATTGAGCCTGCCGCTCTGTTTCTGATGATTACTTCAAGAGGAACGATTTTTACTTTTTTTACAAGTGTTTCACGGTCGCTGAGTTCTTCTACAAAGTGAGTCGGAACACCGTTTTTTTCAAGAAGTTGCATAAGGTAGTTGCTCATTTTATTGTTTACAACACCTTTGCCTGCAATAGTACCTTTTTTAAGTCCGTTAAAAGCAGTTGCGTCGTCTTTGTAGTCAACGATTACAAGATTTGCGTCGTCTGTTGCAAAAACTTTCTTTGCTTTTCCTTCGTATAACTGTTCTTTCTTTTCCATTTAATTTTCCTCCTAAAATTTTAGAATTCTTTATATAAATATTTTAAAAAACTAAAATATATTAAACTAAATTAAACTAAACAAACTTGACGAAACATATAGTTATATAAACGACAGTCTGAACAATTTGAAAACTAAATCTGTCAAACTTCAATTTCGCCGTTGAAAACTGTTTCGGCAGGACCTGTCATATATACGCTGTCGCCGTCTTTTTGACTCCATTCAATTTTCAAATCTCCGCCAAGCAATTTTATGGTTACTTCGTTGTCAACAAGTCCGCAAAGCATTGCCGCAACAGCAGTGGCACAACTTCCTGTACCGCACGCCAATGTTTCGCCCGTGCCACGCTCCCAAACTCGCATTTCAATCGTTTTTCTGTCAATTACTCTCGCAAACTCTGCGTTTACTCTTTGTGGAAAACGACTGTGACTCTCAAACGCTTTTCCCACTGTTTCAAGCGGAAAATCTAAAACATTTTGTTCTATAAAAACAACACTGTGAGGGTTACCCATAGACACACAGGTCGTTTCGTATGTTTCTCCAAGCACCTCAATAGGCTCTTTTATTGCAACTTCTTTGTCGCAGACAAACGGTACTTCACTGCACTTCAATATCGGTGCACCCATATCTACCCTGATTGTTTTTACTTTATTATCTTTATCGTCAACATTGAGCTGAAGTTTTTTTATGGCTCCCATACTCTCTACGGTAATGTCCGTTTTGTCTGTGAGTCCGAAATCGTAAACATACTTTCCGACGCATCTGACGCCGTTTCCGCACATTTCCGAACGAGTGCCGTCAGCGTTGTACATTTTCATTTCAAAATCGGCAATTTCAGACGGGTTTATAATTATCATACCGTCAGAACCTATACCGAAATGCCTGTTTGAAACTTTAATGGCAGTCGATTTTTCATCGGCAATCTTTTCTTCAAATCCGTTGACATAAACATAGTCGTTTCCGCAACCCTGCATCTTTGTAAATTTCAAAACAAACACCTCTTTTAAATGATTTCTTCAATAATTTCAGAACTGACAGTAATGATTTTTTTGCCTGTAATCATACTCTGATTTTGTAAAAATTTATGAGCCTGAACCTCTGTAAAGCCTTTCGTCTGCATCAAAATATGCTTTGCTTTTGAAACAATCTCACTTTCGTTGTCCGAACGCTCCGTAAAGCCTGCCGTACTTGAAACAAGCACCGAGACAGTGTCTAAAAACTCATCAAAATTCAGCGGCAGATTGAAACTGACAAGATTGCTCATATAACTTTCTTCGCCGTTTTTACTGAGCGAAATAACATCGAAACCAAAAGGCAGTTTTTCAGCAAGTTCAACAGAACTCATATCGCTCAAAACAGAAGCGCACACTATAACGCCACAGTTCATCTGCGCAGAAATACCGAGTGCCGTTGCACCGAGCGCACAAATGTGTGAAACATGGTAGCCGTTGCTTTCAAGAACATTTCTTAAAAGCATTGCCGTTTTCTTGACAGGATAAACAACTATAATGTCTTTCATTCGCTTTTACACAGCCTCCCGATTTGAGAATATTATAACATATTAATTATATTTCAGGCAATAGAAATATATAATAAATATCACAAAACGCTATATATTGTACTGTATAAGTGTAAAATGTATTTTTTGCAACAACTTGAACATATTTTGACAATTTTCTCGAATTTCTTGTAACAAAATAACCAAATAGTTCTTGAAATTTTTATTCAGCAATGTTAAAATGTAAATAGATAATCAGGGTAATAGTACTTTTAATCAATATTTTTTTAAAAATATATGAAAATATTAAAAAGCAAGGAGTTTAAGATGGCAGTTATACCAAAGGATTACGAGTTTCCGATTTATCTTTTTCATAGCGGTACAAACTCAGAGGCATATCGCTTTCTCGGTTGTCATAAAATTGATGACGGCAAGTACGCTTTTAGAGTATGGGCTCCCCACGCAGTAGCCATATCTGTCTGCGGCGATTTCAATAATTGGGATGAAAACGAAGACCCGATGAAACGCCTAAACAAAGAGGGATTGTGGGAAGCAGTCATTGACGGCGTAAAACAGTTTGACTGTTACAAATACGCAATCACGACGACTAAAGGCAATGTCATTATGAAATCGGACCCGTACGCTTTTCACAGTGAAACAAGACCTCAAACGGCAAGCAAGGTATATGAACTCGGAAATTATAAATGGCACGACAAAAAATGGTTTGATTTGCGTCGCAATTCCGATATTCTTAAAAAGCCGGTAAATATTTATGAAGTTCACTTTGCGTCATGGAAACAACACGAAGACGGCTCTTTGCTTTCGTACAGAGAAATGGCAAACGAACTTGTGCCGTATGTAAAGGAAATGGGGTACACTCATATTGAGTTGCTTCCGATTATGGAATTTCCTTTTGACGGCTCATGGGGATATCAGGTTACAGGTTATTTTGCACCTACATCAAGGTTTGGCAAACCCGAAGATTTAATGTATTTTGTTGATGAGTGTCATAAGGCAGGCATAGGCGTCATTCTTGACTGGGTGCCTGCACACTTCCCCAAAGATGCACACGGACTGTATGAATTTGACGGTCAATGCCTTTACGAATATCAAGACCTCAGAAAAGGCGAGCATAAAGAATGGGGTACAAGAGTTTTCGACTATTCAAAAGAAGAAGTGCGTTCTTTTTTGATTTCTTCTGCTGTATATTGGATTAAGGAGTACCACTTTGACGGTTTGCGTGTTGACGCAGTTGCAAGTATGCTGTACTTAGACTACGGCAGAAAAGACGGAGAATGGGTAGCAAACAAAAACGGCGGAAATGAAAATCTCGAAGCAGTAGAGTTTTTCAAACAACTTAACACAGCGGTGTTCAAAGCGGAGCCGTCGGCTATGATGATTGCAGAAGAATCTACTGCGTGGCCAATGATTACGATGCCGCCCGATGTCGGAGGACTCGGTTTCAATTTCAAATGGAATATGGGTTGGATGAACGATATGCTTCGCTACACATCTCTTGACCCGCTTTTCAGAAAAAATAACCACGACTGTATCACTTTCAGTTTCTTCTACGCTTTTTCGGAAAACTTTATACTTCCAATCAGCCACGATGAAGTTGTACACGGCAAATGTTCGCTGATAGGCAAAATGCCGGGTGAATACGATATGAAATTTGACGGTATGCGACTGTTTTTAGCATATATGACGGCACATCCCGGCAAAAAATTACTCTTTATGGGTACGGAGTTCGGTCAATTTAAAGAATGGGACTACAAATCAGGACTTGACTGGCTTTTGCTTGACTACGAAAAGCACAGAAAATTGCAGGGTTTTGTAAAAGAACTCAACGAATTCTACAAGAGTTCGCCTGCTTTTTGGCAAAACGATTACAGTTGGGACGGATTTCAATGGATTTCAAGCGATGACAATCAAAACTCTGTCATCGCATTCAGACGAATTGATGATGAAAAAAATGAAATCATTTCAGCTTTCAACTTCACTCCCGTCAGTCATGAAAAATATCGCATAGGCGTACCCGAACAAGGCACATACAAGGTTGTATTTGACACTTCATTAAAGAAATTCGGCGGAGAAAAATCAAGACTTAGCGGAACATACAAAGCGAAAAAGAAACAAATGCACGGCTATGACTACTGCATTGATATAAAACTAAACGGACTGAGCGCTGTTTATATTAAAAAAACAAAGTAACGGAGGAAAAATTATGGCTAACAAAACAAGCGTTGTAGCGATGCTTCTTGCAGGCGGACAGGGAAGCAGACTTGGCGTTTTAACAAAAAGCATAGCTAAACCTGCTGTTCCATACGGCGGAAAATACAGAATTATTGACTTCCCGCTGTCAAACTGTTCAAACAGCGGTATATATACCGTCGGCGTACTCACTCAGTACCAGCCTCTTGAATTGAACGATTATATAGGAAACGGTCAACCTTGGGACCTCGACAGAATGAAAGGCGGAGTTCATATACTTTCGCCGTACGAGGCAATCGGCGGTGCAAAATGGTACAAGGGTACTGCAAATGCAATTTACCAAAACATTACTTTTATCGAAAAATATGACCCGGAATATGTTGTGGTTTTGTCGGGCGACCATATCTACAAGATGGACTACTCCAAAATGATAGATTTCCACAAAAAGAACAATGCCGACTGCACTATCGCAGTACTTGAAGTTCCGTGGGAAGAAGCAAGCCGTTTCGGAATTTTGGCGACAGATGAAAATAACAAAATTTATGAATTTGCCGAAAAACCGAAAGAACCAAAAAGCAATAAAGCGTCTATGGGCGTCTATGTTTTCAGTTGGGATAAATTGAGAAAATATCTCATTCAAGATGAAAACACAGAAGGCTCAAGCAATGACTTCGGAAAGAATATTATCCCATCAATGCTTGAAGCAGGCGAAAGAATGTTTGCCTTTCCGTTTAAAGGATATTGGAAAGATGTCGGAACAATCGCATCGTTATGGGAAGCAAACCTTGACATTATAAATCCAAATGTTGACCTTGACCTTTCCGACACAAGTTGGAAAATTTACAGCAGAGCACCTGAAGCACCGCCCCACTATATAGGCGAAAATGCAAAAGTGGAAAATTCTTCTGTCAGCAAAGGCTGTGAAATTGAGGGAAATGTTGATTACAGCGTTATTTTCTCAAATGTTACCATTGAAGAAGATGCAGATGTCAGATACTCTGTAATTATGCCGGGTGCAACAGTTAAAAAAGGTGCAAAAGTTTACTATTCAATAGTAGCTGAAAATGCCGTGATTGAGGAAAACGCAAAAATCGGAGAAATTCCCGAACAACTTGATAATCCTGAAGATTGGGGAATTGCAGTTATAGGCTCAAATGCAAGAATTACACAAGGAAAATACATAGAGCCGAATAAAATGATACCATCAGGTGAGGAGGTTTGAATATGAACGGAAAAAATGTACTCGGCATTATATTTGCAAATGCCCATGAGGAAACTCTCAGCACGCTTACCGAAATGAGAACAATGGGAAGTGTTCCTTTTCTTTCAAGATACCGATTGATTGACTTTCCGCTGTCAAATATGGTAGAAAGCGGAATTACAAAAGTCGGAGTAATCACAAACCTTAACTTCCGCTCACTGATGGACCATGTCGGTATGGGAAAACCGTGGGATTTAAGCAGAAAGACAGACGGTCTTTACATACTTCCGCCTTTTTCAAGCAACAATGTTTCAATGTGGGGCAACCAAATCGACGCAATATACGGAAACATCGGCTTTTTTCACCATTCAAATCAAGAGTATGTACTTTTGACCGACTGCAATACTGTTACAAGTATCGACTACAATCTTTTATTTGAAAAGCACGAAGAAACAGGTGCAGATATAACAATTGTCGGAGTGAAAGGCAAAAAGCCGAGCAAACTTCACTCTACTCTTGTTTTTGACAAAATTGACTCTGACGGCAGAATTACGGAAATGAGTTTTGACAAAGACTCTGACGATGAAGTTATTTACAGTTCAAATGTAATTTTGATGAAAAAATATCTTCTCGAAAGTCTTGTTTCGGCTGCACACGCAAGCAACAAAGTTTCTTTCCAAAAAAGCGTCATAATGTCAAATCTGAAAAATGTAAAGGTTTACTCCTACATTCCCGAAAATTGTTTTGCAAAAACTATTGATTCAATACAAAGTTACTACAATGTTTCTATGTCTTTGCTTTACAAAGAAAACAGAAAACGACTTTTCTCACCTCTGCCAATTTACACAAAAGAGCGTGACGATATGCCTACACTTTACGGTGTTGACTCAAAAGTTTCAAACTCGCTTGTTGCAGACGGTTGTAAAATTGACGGTGTTGTTGAAAACTGCATTCTCTTTAAAGGTGTTACCGTTGAGGAAGGTGCAGTTGTTAAAAATTCAATCATAATGCAAGATTCAATCATAGGTAAAAATGCAAAAATAACCTGCGTAATAGCAGACAAAGATGTGCTGATACGAAACGGAGTTGAACTCAGCGGAGCAATTTCGTTCCCCGTTTGTTTGAGCAAAGGCACACGAGTTTGAGGAGGATAAAATGAAAGTTCTATATGTATCAAGTGAAGCCAATCCGTTTATGGCTTCGGGAGGTCTTGGTGATGTTGCAGGAAGTTTACCTGTTGAACTCAGAAAAAGACTTATCGGCTGTCGTGTTGTAATGCCTCTTTACGACTCCATAAAACAAGAATACAAAGACAAGATGAGATTTATAACTTCTATTTCCGTTCCTGTTTCATGGAGAAGACAGTATTGTGGTATTTTTGAAGCAAAATACAACGGCGTTATATTCTATTTTCTTGACAACCAATACTATTTTAAACGAGATGGTATTTACGGTCATTACGACGATGCAGAGAGATTTGCATTCTTTGCAAGAGCCGTTATTGAAATTATACCGGCTATCGAATGGAAACCCGATATTATTCATTGCAACGATTGGCAAAGCGCACTTACACCGTTGTATTACAGCAAATACTACGCTACGCAGCCCGGATTTGAAAATATTAAAACAGTATTTACAATTCACAACATTCAGTATCAGGGAAAATACGGAAACGAGTTGCTCACGGATGTACTCGGAATTGATGAACAAGATTCAAATCTTATCGAGTACGACGGTCTTGTAAACTTTATGAAAGCAGGAATTGAGTGTGCAAATAAAGTTACAACAGTTTCCCCGACTTATGCAAATGAAATTTTAGACCCGTGGTACTCACACGGACTTGACGCTATATTAAATGAAAGAAGTTGGAAACTTCAGGGTATTTTAAACGGAATTGACACCGTAAGCTACAATCCCGAAACCGACCCGAATATTTTTGCAAATTACAATGCAGACGACTTTAAAAATAAAGCGAAAAACAAAGAAGAATTGCAAAAGCAACTCGGACTTGAAGTAAGAAGCGATGTGCCTCTTATAGGAATTGTTACAAGACTTGTAGGACACAAAGGCGTTGACCTTATGGAAGCAGTGCTTGAAAAGTCACTTTGGGAAAGAGATGTACAGTATGTTGTTCTCGGTTCGGGCGAATGGCAGTATGAAAGTTATTTCAGAGAACTGCACAATAAGTATCCTGAAAAAGTCAGTGCTACAATCGGATTTATACCTGAACTTTCGAGAAAAATTTATGCAGGCGCAGATATGTTCTTAATGCCGAGCAAAAGCGAACCTTGCGGCCTTTCTCAAATGATTTCACTTCGATACGGCACATTGCCGATAGTTCGTGAAACAGGCGGTCTTAAAGACTCAATTACAGACTGCGGCGACGGCGTCGGCAACGGCTTTACATTTAAAACATACGATGCTTACGATATGCTCGGGGCAATTTACCGTGCTATTGATGTTTACAACAGCCCGTCCGATTGGAAAGTTCTCGTTAAAAGAGCGCTTGACTGCGATATGAGTTGGGGTAAAAGTGCAAATGAGTATATAAAAATGTATAAAAGTCTATTAAAAAGCTGATAAAACAAAGAATTGAAAATATCATAAATAAAAAATCGTCGAAATTATAACTTCGACGATTTTTTATTTTATTATTTGTTATTTTAATTTCTTTCATTGACTGAAAGACAATCACAAAAAAAACACTGCTCATATATCCATTACTAATTAGTAGTACAATATCAAGTCGGCATTTCTTACAATAAACAAAACAACGACAGATAAAATCTGCCGTTGCTTTGCGAAGAAAAGTATATAAGTATGTATTATAATATTACATTTACTGATTATTATATACTATATATCTGTTAAATTATGCACAGAAACCTCTTTTTTAATTGAAACCAAAACAAGTGCAAGACCTGCCAATGCAACTGAAGCGATTACAACAGCTGTCATTGAAGAAGCGTCTTCTGTTGCGCCTGTATCAGGGATTTCAGGTGTTTCAACATCGTCAGGATTTGACGGGATTGTCGGGTCTGTCGGATTTTCAGGGTCTGTCGGTGGTTGAGGGTCTGTTGGATTTTCAGGGTCAACCGGAGGTTTTGGAGGTTCCGGTCTTTCGTGACCGTTTGCTACTCTGAGAAGAGCGTGAAGTTCAAATGCAGAATCTTCTTCAGTGTTCTCCAAAATATAAGTAATGTAGTCTGTTACTTCCTTAGGTACATCAGGTGCAACTGAAGGAAGAAGAGGAAGAATGTTTGTAATCAATGCTTTGTTTTCTGCTTTGTTGAGATTTGTATAGAGATAGTGGAAAATAACATTGAATGCATCTGTTGTGTCTTCTGCATTTGCAAGATTTTCAAGGTTCATACTGTCAAATTTCAAAGCACCGTTTCCGTCAGCACCAAATGAGATAATATCAAATCTTTGACCTACAACCTGAGCAGCAAGAACATCGTTGATAAGGTAAGCGATAACGCCTTCCAAATCAAACATTGTGTTTTCGCCTTCGCCCTTTGTAGGAAGTGCTTTAATAACATTGTTGATTTCTTCCAAAGGAGTTTTGATAGGTGAAAGGTCAAGACCCGGTACAAACATACCAATCATTGGCTCAAGAGCAACAATCATATCATAGAGATGTGGCATAAAGTATGTTAAGTTAGAATAAAGAGCAATGTTGTTTTCGTCTTTAGCAACATTTTGAAGAACAGAGATTAAGCTCTGTGCAACATCAGGCATAACAGCGTTAACTATTGTTTTAAAGTAGTTTTGAAGGTTAACATGTTTTTCGCCTTCTGCTGTACCCGAAATGATTTCATATAAAGATTTTTCCTGTTTAACGCCCAATGCACCAAAAATGCCGTCGATTGAAGAAATGAATTTTTCTGCGTTTGCATCACCGATTGAAGGTGTCATAGAAGCACCCATCATTATAACCATAATAACTGTATCGGTCATATTTTTAGTTAAAATCGTTTCAATAAATCTGTTTAATTTAGCAGTAAATTCTGTTGCGTCTTTAACAGTTACGGGATTTTCTGCAAAATAGCCTGTGAGAACTTCTGCCGTTACATCTGTTGCAGATGCTGCAGCCATATAGTCTTTAAGACCTGCAAAAATTTCCGGTTCCGCTGCTACATAATAATCAGCTGTTTTTGCTTCGGGAATGAAGCTTGTAAGTGATGGGAGCAATTTGTACATTTCTTGTACTGTGTTGCCTGTGAATGCACCTTTAGAAAGTAAGTCATTTGCATCTGCAATAACTGTTTCATACACTTCTTTGCTTGCTTTTTCTGTGTATGTTGCCTTGTAACTTTCAGCAGCAAAAGCCGAAAAAGCACAACTGATTACCATAACAAAAACAAGAAATGCACTCATGAATCTCATCGATTTCTTTGCTTTCATTTTTTAATTCTCCTGATGAAATAAAATAAAATTATAATAAATGCGAACATACGCATAAATTAACACAAGTAAAGTGAATATCGTGCAATTATTCCTATTGTTTTTTGTTTATCCATTAACAATGTTATCATATTTCCACAAAATAATCAATTCTAATTAATAATTTTGTCTATTTTTGTATATTTTTTTGATATTTAATTGTCAGTATTAAAGTTTTGTTTGTTAAAATACTCCAAAAAACAGACTTTTATGTGTTTATCGATCTGTTTTTAAACAATTCATATTTATTTTTTAAACAATTTTAACTTTTCAACAAAATTTTCCCATAAATTATACCGTTTGACAATTACGCATTCATGTGTTAATTTAATATTAAGGTATATAAATATATAAAAAGGAGAATATATATGAGATTTTTTATGTGCGAGCATTGTAAAAACATTATTACTTTTGTAGATGACAAGGGCGTACCTGTTTTTTGCTGCGGTCAAAAAATGACTGAACTTGTTGCAAACACAACTGACGCCGCAACAGAAAAACATCTTCCCGTAGTCAAAGTTACGGATAACAAAGTAATTGTAAACATCGGCGTTATCGACCACCCTATGACAGAAGAACATTTAATAGAGTGGATTGCCGTTGAAACAAGCAACGGTTTTCAAATGAAATACTTGCACGCAGGCGACGCTCCGAGTGCTGAGTTCGATATTGCAAACGAAGAAATTTTAAATGTTTACGCTTATTGCAACCTTCACGGTTTATGGAAATCATAAAACACACGAACTGTAAAAAACATCAGTACAAATCAATACAATATAACAAAAAATGCGATTGTTTGTTCAATCGCATTTTTTGTTATTTTTATTTTATGATATAAATTAAATTACGGTTTTTGTTTTCCACTTGCCTTTAATAAATCTCGTTACAAAGAATATACCTCTGAAAATCCAGTCGGTAAACATTGCAAACCAAACACCCGTAAGTCCCAAATTGAGTCCCCAATCACAGCCGAAAACATAACTCAAACCAAGACGGCAAATGAACATTGACGCAAATGAAACTGCCATGGTAAACACGGCATCGCCTGCCGCTCTTAATGAGTTTGGCAAAGAGAATGAAACAGGCCAGAACAAAATCGTGAAAACAGAACAATATTTCAACACTTCGCACGCCATAACGGCAGAAGCGTCCGTGAGGTGAAAAAGCGAAACAATCGGCTCTGCAAAGAAAAACAAAATTGCACACATTACACCCATAGAAAGATATGTTGTGAACATCAGTTTTTTTGTATATTTAACGGCGTCGTCAGGTCGTCTTGCTCCCATACATCTGCCGACAACGGTAATCATAGCCAATCCCGTAGCCTGACCGGGCACATTTATAACACCCGCAACACTGCTTGCTATTGCATTTGCCGCAACTGCATTTGTGCCGAAACTTGTGATAAGACTTAAAACAAGGATTTTGCCTATTTGAAAAAGTCCGTTTTCCAATCCGTTCGGAATACCGACAGACAGGATTTGTCTGACCATCTGTCCGTGATACTCAACTTTGAAAAGATTTTCAATACGCATCTCGTTGCTTTTTCTCTGCCACAAATACACAATAAATACAGCGGCGACAATTCTTGATACCAAAGTGCCTATTCCCGCACCGAGTGCACCCATATTGAAACCGTAAATCAACACGGCATTTACGCCTATATTTACTATATTTACTATCAAAGAGTTAAACATTGAAACTTTGCTGTTTCCTATTGAACGAAAAAGTGCAGCACCTGCGTTATAGACTGCCATAAACGGATATGCAACGGCAGTTGCAAGAAAATATGACAACGCACTTTGCATTACAGACTCCTCTATGTTTCCAAAAACGAGAGTCAAAATATGCCGTCTTAATACAAGTGCAAGAAGCATTATCACAAGCGAAACAACCGTAACAGTGTAAAGCAACTGCTTTGCCGCTTTTTTTGCGTCTTCTTTTTTATTTCTTCCTATATACTGTGAAACGACTACTGCACCACCCGTTGACAGTGCCGCAAATATCTGTAAAAGCAACAAATTTATATTATCTACAAGCGACACGCCCGAAACTGCCGACTCGCCTGCCGTTGTAACCATCACGGTATCAGCCATACCGACGCTCATAAGCAAAAACTGTTCGGCAACAAGAGGCAAAACCAACTTTACAAGCGATTTAAAATCAAAAAGCACCGTATCACTCTGTATATCCTTTTTCAAACTCCCACCTGTCATACGCTTCTCCTTTCTGCATTGCTCATTTCAAAAAGCAACTGAAAAAAATCACTTTTTAAAAATAATAAATTAACCACCATTAAAATTATATCATTTAAAACAATATTAAACAATATATTACTTTAACAAACAGATACTTTTCAAAAGAAAATATTTTATACAAAAATTAAAGCGTACAGAAAATTTTTCAATCTCTGCACGCCTTTATAAAGTATAATTATTTTACTGAAAATCTGAACTCGGTAACGGTTTTAAATTCCTCATCCGCTTCAACCAAAGCATTTGGGAAATTTGAATTGTGAGGTGTATCCGGATAGAACTGTGTTTCAAGTGCAAGACCTCGTCTGTAAGTAACACTGCCGTTTGACACTTTGCCCGGATTTCCGTCTTTTGCAAGCCAGCCGCCGCAATAAAGTTGTACGGCAGGCAAGTCTGTGTAAACTTCCATCACTCTGCCACTCTCGTCTTCTTCAAGATGAGCGCAAAGTTCAAGAGAGCGTTCTTTGTTTCTCAAACAATAATTGTTGTCGTAACCAATTCCGTCAATCAGTGCAGAAAACGGCTCGTCAATCATATCGCCGACTTTGTGAAGCGTTGTAAAGTCCATAGGAGTACCTTTAACCTCAAAAAGTGCGCCTGTCGGAAGCTGGTCGTCATCTGTTGCCGTACAATAGTCTGCACAAATCATCAATTTATGTTCTTCAATCGTGGTATCTTTTCTTCCCGAAAGGTTAAAATAGGAATGATTGGTAACATTTACATAGGTTTTCTTGTCTGAAACAACAGAGTATTCAAGGCGTAAAACATTTTCGTTAGTAAATGTATATTTAACAGTCATTTTGAGATTTCCGGGAAAACCGTCAAGCATATCGGGTTTAAAATACGAAACAGTTACAAAATCGTCGCCTGTTTCTTCAACATCCCAAACATTGAAAGAAAATCTGCCACCGCTGTGAAGAGTCCATCTTCCCTGATTGTTCGGCAAATCGTACTGTACGCCGTCAATGGTAAAACTGTGGTCCTTAATTCTGTTGGCAACGGGACCTACAAGTAAACCCTGATAGCCCAAATCGGCGTCAAGATAGTATTTAGGCTCATCAAAGCCCAAAACAACATCTCCGTTTTTACCGTTTTTGTCAGGCACGAATATGCTTTGTATTCCTCCGCCGAGAGTTTGAATGCTTACGCTTGCACCGTTAGCATTTGTGATGGTATAAAGTTCAACATCTTTTCCGTCGGGCAATGTGCCGAAATGTTTTTTTGAAACGCTCATAGTTATGTCCTTTCACACAGATAAATAATAATTGTTTTAAATATATTAAAATAATATATAATATATAAAATATCTGCTAAAATATAAGAATATAAGAAATATTATATTTAAACAAATTATATATTATTTTGTAAACAAATTCAATACTTCCTTGACTTTTGAAAAAAGAATAAGTATCATCAAATTGTAGAAGTATGCCTATCGGCAAGTAAGGAGAATTGTAATGGATGCATTTCTTTCATTTTTAATAAGCGTTTCAAGATATGTACTGCCTGTTTTGGCGTTCATCATTTTACTTCGTTGCGTCGCTTCGCTCATACGAAACCGACCGAGAGTACACAAAATGGCTGAACTTGTAAACTCCGAAACGGGAGAAGTCATAGAAATAAACCATTGGGAAACATCTGTCGGCAGAAGCAAAAGTAACGACATTGTCATCAATCTGCCGTCTGTTTCAAGGTTTCATGCAGTTATTGCAAGAAAAAAACAAGATTGGGTTATTACCGACACATTTTCAAAATCGGGCATATATATTGCAGGCAAGAAAATTGAAAAGTCGCAGGTACTTCAAGACGGCGACTTCATCAATATAGGCGGTGCAAACTACAAGTTCAACTGTGCTGAAGCGATAGGCGTATCTGCAAGAAATGAGATACGAAAAACTGCACGAAACAAAAACAACGGCGTTGCGTATGCCGTGCTTGTAGATGTCAACACAAAAATGCCTGTATATATCCGTAAAAAAGATGTTTTAATCGGCAGAGGAAACCAATGCGATATTAAACTATTATCCGACACGGTTTCTTCAGAACACGCAAGAATACACTTAACTTCAAAAGGCTGGGCTTTGTCAGACCTTGATTCTCACAACGGAACAAGACTGAACGGCAGATATATCAATGAACCACAACTCATTTTTGACGACGATATGATTGCTTTCAGCGACAGTGTATTCATATTCTATCAACAGTAAAGGAGGGTAACGATGGCAAAAAACAAACGACGAACTAAAATCAAACCTATAAACAACTTCGCTTTGCTTTTTTTAATTTCAATTTTTCAGACAATCACAAGCGTTACCGCTGCTTTAAGCGTTGATAAAAACGGTGTGCAAATCATCATTGCGATGGCAATATTTATAGCAATCGAGTGGCTGTATGTAATAGTTTTTTACAATGTTTTTTACAGACGAAACTTTGAACTCGAATTTATTGCATTTTTTCTGTGTTCGGTGGGAATTACCGTCATAGGAAGCATTAATCCGTCGTCTGCAATGAAACAGTTGCTTATGATTGTTGCAGGAATTGCAGTTCACATTTTTCTTGTATTTTTAATGGGAAATGTTGACCTGTGTATGAAACTGCGTCTGCCCGTAGCAATATGTGCAGTTGCTCTTCTTGCACTCAATATTTTACTTGCGAAAACGACAAACGGTGCAAACAACTGGATAGAAATAGGAAAAGATACGGGCATCACTTTTCAGCCGTCGGAATTTGTAAAAGTTGCCTTCATCTTTGTAGGTGCCGCCACACTTGAAAAAATACAGACTTCAAAAAACATTTGGGCATTTTTAATATTTGCCTGCATTTGCGTCGGCTCACTTTTCATCATTAAAGACTTCGGTGCAGCACTCATATTCTTTGTAACATTTCTTATTTTGGCATTTATGAATTCAGGCGATATAAGAACTGTCATCTATTCCGTTACGGCAGGTGTACTCGGTGCAGGAATGATATTGAAATACAAACCTCATGTTACGAAGCGTTTTGCCGTTTACCGTCATATTTGGGAAAACTACAACGGCTCGGGACTTCAGCAAACGAGAGTTCTTGTAGGTATCGCTTCGGGTGGTCTGCTCGGTCTCGGTATCGGTCAGGGCTATGTCAGAAATGTATATGCATCTTCAACCGACCTTGTTTTCGGCGTAATATGTGAAGAATGGGGATTTTTGTTCGGACTTATGGTAGTCCTTTCATTTGTGGGCATTGCTGTTTCGGCACTCAAAAATTCCATTGCAAGCAAAAGTGCATTTTACAGTATCACTGCCGTTGCAGGTGCAGGAATGTTGCTTTTCCAAACTGCACTCAACATTTTCGGCATTACCGATGTGCTGCCTCTTACGGGCGTAACTCTTCCTTTTGTAAGTCAGGGCGGTTCATCAATGATTTGCTGTTGGGCAATTCTTGCTTTCATAAAGGCTTCTGATGTGAGAACTTATAACAACGGAGGTGCTAAAAAAATATGAAAATGATAACAAAAAGAGGCGTCTTCCTCTGGGTAATAATTATATGTTTTTTAGGCGGACTCGGTTTTCTTTCCTATTCATTTGTAACCGAAGCAAACGAGTGGGTAATGCACCGTTATAATTACAATTTATATTCTCACGGCTCATTCATAGGTTTAGGCACTATTTATGACAGAAACGGAGTTGAACTTGTAAAAACAGACGACTCTGAAAAAATATACAACGATGACGAGGGTATAAGAAAGTCCACACTTCACATTGTGGGCGACAAAAAAGGTTTCATCTCAACAGGCATTCAGGAAACTATTGACGCCGACCTTACGGGTTATTCTCTTTTAAACGGCGTTTACAACATTAAACAGGCAGGCAGAGGAAACGATATAAAATTAAGCGTTGACGCCGATGTCTGCGAAACGGCATTAAAAGCACTTGACGGCAGGAAAGGCACAGTCGGTGTTTTCAATTATAAAACAGGCGAAATAGTGTGCAACGTTTCCGCACCGACCTATGATGTCAACAATATTCCGAAAGATATTGACTCAAACGACAAGTACAGCGGAGCGTATATGAACAAACTGATAAGCGGTCTTTACACTCCGGGTTCAACATTTAAAACCATCGTTACAATATGTGCTATTGAAAACATACCCGACATTATGGACAGAACTTGGAAATGTACGGGTTCGTATAAGCCCGAAGGCGGCGGAGAAATTATATGCAACGCCACTCACGGCAAACTCAACTTAAAACAGGCTCTTTCAAAATCGTGCAACTCAACATTTGCTCAAATAGCAATTGAACTCGGCACGGAAAAATTGACACAAACCGTAAAGAAACTCGGTCTTACCTCGCCTGTTTATATAGACTCAATCAAGTCTTCAACGGGAAGATTTGACCTTTCCGATGCAAAAACCGACGATTTGGGCTGGGCAGGCATAGGTCAATATACAACTATGGTTTCCCCTGTTGCCATGATGCGTGTTATGGGTGCTGTCGGAAACGGCGGAAAAGCCGTTCCTATGACTTATATGTACCCCGACTCCTCAAACAATCCTCTGAAATCAACTGCGTCGGGAAAAGAAGAACAACTTATGTCGTCCGAAACGGCAGAAAAATTAAAAGAACTTATGCGAAACAATGTAAAAACAAACTACGGCGATTATCGTTACAAAGGCCTGCACCTTTGTGCAAAAAGCGGTACTGCTCAAATTGACGATGTAACAGAGCATAATACTGCGTGGTTTGTAGGATTTATGGATGACAGCGAAAATCCGTACGCTTTTGTTGTTGTAATTGAAAAAGGCGGTTCGGGTTCACAAAACGCAGGTCCTGTTGCAAACAAAGTTTTACAAAAGGTTGTTGATAAAGATTAATGGAAAACATTGAAACACAGAACAAAAAAGAAAAGGCTTTACTGATAGGTGTTGACTGTGGATTTTATGATGCAGAAACATCAATAGAAGAACTTGCCGAATTGGCCGACACGGCAGGTGCAGAGGTTATGGCAACAGTTTTGCAAAAACGCTCTGCACCGAGCAGTGCAACTTATATCGGAACAGGCAGACTTGAAGAAATCAAGCAATTTTGTAATGCAAACGAAATAGATTTAATCATAGCCGACGACGAACTTACACCGACGCAGGCAAGAAATATAGAAGACGAAACAGATGTCAGAGTAATTGACAGAACAAATCTTATACTCGACATTTTTGCAAAAAGAGCAAAAAGCAGTGAGGGTAAAATTCAAGTTGAACTCGCTCAACTCAAATACTCTCTTCCCCGTCTTGCAGGAAAAGGCACGGCACTGTCCCGTTTGGGTGGTGGTATCGGCACAAGAGGTCCCGGCGAAACAAAACTTGAAAGCGATAAAAGGCATATACGAAAAAGAATACAAAATCTGACGGCAGAACTTGCGGAAATGGAAAAACGAAGGAAGTTAATGCACGAAAGACGCAGAAAAAACGGTGCTTTGAGTATTGCGATTGTCGGCTACACAAATGCAGGCAAATCAACTCTGATGAATTTGCTTACAAACGCAGGTGTTCTTGAAGAGGACAAACTTTTTGCCACCCTTGACCCGACTGCAAGAAAACTCAACTTGCCAAACGGCCAAAGCGTAATGCTTGTCGATACGGTAGGTCTAATCCGCAGACTTCCCCACCATCTTGTTGAAGCGTTCAAATCAACGCTTGAAGAAGCCGTTTATGCCGACCTTATACTCAATGTATGTGATGCATCAAGCGAAGAATGCTATGAACATATAGAAGTTACAAATAACCTTATAACATCGCTCGGATGTGGTACAACACCTATGATAACGGTGCTTAACAAGTGCGATTTAGTAAACGAAAACGAACTTGTATTTATGGGTAAAACCGTAAAAATCAGTGCAAAATATGCAACGGGAATAAACGAATTGTTAAACGAAATAGTCAACAAACTGCCTAAAACAAAAAAGCGTGAAAAACTGCTTGTACCTTTTAAAGACGCCTCACTTCTTGCAAAAATCAGAAATGACGGGGTGGTTTTCAGCGAAGAATACACCGAAAGCGGAATTTTGGCAGATGTTTTGGCAGATATTTCACTGCTTGACAAGTTCAAAAACTATATTCAGTAAATTACACCTTAAACTGTACTTTTTACAAAACTGCACGCATAAAATCTTTTAGGAGTGATTTTATGCGTGTTATGACTTTTAAAGCAAAACCAAAAACAATTTTCGGTATTTCAATGTGTCTGCTCGGAGTTTTGGTAATGATTTTAACATTTTTCGGTAATCATTCTGCAAAACCCGCAACAAAAACCTCTGCTGAAATAAGCGGAGAAACCGAAAAAGACAGAGCCGACTTTTTAAAAAGTTTCGGTTGGGAATTTGAATCGAGATATTCACAAAAAGAAGTTAAAATACCTATGTATTTCAACGATGTTTACAAAAATTACAATGAAATACAAACCTCGCAGGGTTTTAACCTTGAAGACTACAAAGGTAAAAAAGCAACTCTTTATTCCTACAAAATAAACAATTACAAAGGGCATGAAAAAGATGAGTTTATATACGCCGACATCCTTGTTTACAACGGAAAAATAATAGGCGGAGATGTTTGCTCGACAAACGCCGAAAACGGTTTCATGCACGGTTTTAAATATGCAAAGACTTGACAAACTTGTTGCTAAATCAAGCAATATTTCACGCAAAGACGCAAAAAATTTAATAAAAAAAGGCGAAGTATCTGTTGACGGTAAAATCATGCTGAACTGCGATGAAAAAGTCAGCGAAAATGCAAAACTGACTGTAAACGGAAAAAGCATAGAGTACAGTGAATTTGTATATATTATGCTGAACAAACCAAAGGGCGTTGTCAGTGCGTCGCAGGGAAAGGAAAAAACCGTCATAGATATTTTACCGAACGATTTGAAGAGAAACGGACTTTTCCCTGCCGGCAGACTTGACAAAAACACGACAGGTTTTTGCCTGATTACAAACGACGGAAATTTCGCCCACGATATTTTAAGTCCGAAAAAACATGTGGAAAAAGTTTACGAGGCGGTATTGGACAAACCGTTTGACGAAACAGTTATTAAAGACTTTGAAAGCGGAATGACTCTGTCAGGCGAAAAACTCTTGGAAGCAAAACTTGTGCCGAAACCTGATTTTTACAACGCCGAAATTACAATCAGGCAGGGACTTTACCACCAGATTAAACGAATGTTTAAAAAGCACGGTATAGAGGTTTTGGAATTGAAACGCACAAAAATCGGCGGACTTTGGCTTGACCGTTCTTTAAAAGAAGGCGAATGCAAAATTCTTAGTAAAGAAGAAATTGAAAAAATAAAGACACGCCGATAATTAAAATAAAAATCAAAAATTTACACTTTTTCTGTCAAATACTCGTCTTATGGTACAATATATTGTGTAAAATATTTTAATTTTAAAGTATTATACATATCGCACAAATAATTACTAAAGAATTATTAAAAAAGGTTGCAATATCATCAACTATGTTGTATAATATCAACAAATAGTGTACAAAATTTTTGTGCAACTTTATTTGCAAGGAGGAGTAATTTTGCCAAACAGATTGTTTCAAAGTGTAATTCATCAAATGCGAGAGGCAATAGACAGAACTATCGGCGTAGTTGATGAAAGCGGAAATATTATTGCAAGCAGCGACCTCGGTCTTGTAGGCGATGTCAGAAAAGGTGTTATATCAGCAGGTGTTTTTAACGGACTTCAAATCTGCGTTGAGTCTTGCACATATAAAGCGTTCGGAAATTCGGTTCACCCAGAATATGCAGTTTTTGTTGACGGCACAGACGAACTCTCTAAAAGATACGCTGACCTTATCGCAATTTCTCTTAATCAAATTAAAATTAATAACGACGAGAAATTTAACCGTTCAAACTTTATAAAAAATGTCATTCTTGACAACATTTTACCCGGCGATATTCTCATCAAATCAAGAGAACTTCGCTTCAACAATGACGCAACACGAGTTGTATTTTTAATCAGAATAGGTCAACAGACAGATGTTTCTGTTTTCGATGTAATTCAAAACTTCTTCCCTGATAAAAGCAAAGACTTCGTTGTAAACATCAACGAAAAAGACATTGCCTTAATCAAAGAAGTTCGCCCAAATGTTGACACAAAAGACCTTGAAAAACTTGCACGCTCTGTTTGCGATACTTTATCAACAGAGTTCTTCATTCAGGCAGTTGTAGGTATCGGTACTTGTGTAACAGGAATTAAAGAACTTGCTCACTCCTTTAAAGAAGCACAGATTGCACTTGAAGTAGGTAAAGTTTTCGACACTGAAAAAACAATCATCAGCTATGAAAATCTCGGTATTGCAAGACTTATATATCAACTCCCCACAACGCTTTGTGAAATTTTCCTTAAGGAAGTTTTCAAGAGAGGCTCAATCGACAGTCTTGACCAAGAAACATTGTTCACAATTCAAAAGTTCTTTGAAAACAATCTCAATGTTTCCGAAACTTCGAGAAAACTTTTCGTACACAGAAACACACTTGTTTACAGACTTGAAAAAATCAAAAAACTCACAGGTCTTGACCTCAGAGAGTTTGACGACGCAATCGTTTTCAAAGTTGCTCTTATGGTAAATAAGTACCTTAACTCAAGTCCTGTAAAATATTGATTTTATTACAAACAACAATATAAAATAAAAGTCAATAATCTATAATAAAAGCATCGGTTGAACCGATGCTTTTATTGTTTGCAACTGTCAGTTGACAAACTTCAAACTCAACTTTATAGACATTTATTTTGTTTTTTGCTAAACTGTATCAAAAGGAGTTGAATTAATTGAATATAGGCGAAAGAATTTATGAATTGAGAAGAAAAAACAGTATGTCGCAGGAAGATTTAGCAGAAAAGATGAATGTTTCCCGTCAATCAATTTCCAAATGGGAAAGCAGTCAAAGTGTTCCCGAAGTTGAAAGAATAGTACAGTTGAGCAATATTTTCAATGTTTCAACAGATTGGATATTGAAAGGCGAAAATTCAAAAAACAAAAAAAGTCAATCAAACAAAAACAATTTAAAATCGGTTCAGACAGTGTCAACTGCACTGAATTATATAGGATTTGTAATCGGAACTTTTATACTTTTTGAAAAGCAGGCAGTTTGGGCAGTTGCCGTACCCATTGTTTTTTCTATACTGTCGCTTGCAATTTACTTTGCAGTTTACAGCGACAGCGAAAACACAGATGAAAAGAAGCAATCATTGAATACTTTTATAAAATTAAACATATTCATATTTGCTTTTTGGATATTGTTGTTTATTCCTTTCATTATTGTAATTCGTGCATTTTCAGTTTTAAGTTTTATACCCGACTTTTTGTTAGTACCCGCAATTATTTTGATTGTTGCAGTATATCTAACAATTTGTATTTACATTTTAAATAAGTGCAAAAAATAAGCCTGCTGAATTCAGCAGGCTTAAATTATTACTTATAAACTTATGCAAGTTCTGAGAAGTATTTGATAGTTCTAACCATCTGTGATGTGTATGAGTTTTCGTTGTCATACCAAGCAACTACCTGTACTTCATAGAGACCGTCTGCAACTTTGCTAACCATTGTCTGAGTAGCGTCGAAGAGTGAGCCGTATCTCATACCAATAACGTCTGAAGAAACGATTTCGTCTTCGTTGTAGCCGTAAGACTCTGTTGCAGCAGCTTTCATAGCAGCGTTGATGCCTTCAACTGTAACATCGTCGCCTTTAACAACAGCTGTAAGAATTGTTGTTGAACCTGTTGGTGTAGGAACTCTCTGTGCAGAACCGATGAGTTTGCCGTTGAGTTCAGGAATTACAAGACCGATTGCTTTTGCAGCACCTGTTGAGTTAGGAACAATGTTAAGTGCAGCAGCTCTTGAACGACGAAGGTCGCCTTTTCTTTGAGGACCGTCAAGAGTCATTTGGTCGCCTGTGTAAGCGTGGATTGTAACCATGATACCGCTCTGAATTTCAGCATATTCGTGAAGAGCTTTTGCCATAGGAGCAAGGCAGTTAGTTGTGCAAGAAGCAGCAGAAATAACTGTGTCTTCAGCTTTAAGAGTGTCGTGGTTTACATTGTAAACGATTGTAGGAAGGTCGTTACCTGCAGGAGCAGAAATAACAACTTTACGAGCACCGGCTTTGATGTGAGCCTCTGCTTTTGCTTTTGATGTGTAGAAACCTGTGCATTCAAGAACTACGTCAACGCCGAGTTCGCCCCAAGGAAGTTCTGAAGCGTCTGCTTTAGCGTAAATTTTGATTTCTTTACCATCAACAATGATTGAATCATCTGTTGCAGAAACTGTATCTGCAAGAGCATATTTACCTTGTGATGAATCATACTTGAGAAGATGTGCAAGCATTTTAGGACTTGTCAAATCGTTGATTGCAACTACTTCGTAACCTTCTGCGCCAAACATTTGACGGAAAGCAAGACGGCCGATACGACCAAAACCATTAATAGCAACTTTTACCATTTGAAAAACCTCCAAAAAATTTTAGAATAAATATTAAATCGGCAGGCTTTAAATATAAAACATTTATGTCCGCCTGATTTTTTTCTTTATTATTCTATACTTTTTGTTTGCAATAATCAAGTGATTTTTCAACTTATAAAAAGTTTGTTGATTATCGACAAAATGACAGGCAAAAAATGTTAAAAAAATAACAAAATAAGCAAAACATTGAAAAGTGTTACGATAAATACAGTACACTTTACTCATCATCGTCTTGTACATAAACAACATTGTCATCATTCTTAGTTTGATTTTGAGAATTTTTTACTCTGAAATAAACGGAAATGTCAATGATTGAGAAAACAATAAACGAAATTCCTATAAGTCTTGTTATGATAACTGCCGAGTGGAACGGATTGAAAATAATCAAAAATCCCGCAATCGTTACAAGCACTGCCGTAACTGCCGAAAGCCACCAGCCAGGCATCAAAAGTTTAATTGAAACCGATTTGAAAATATCGCCTATACCTTTAACGACAAGAAACAGTCCGATTAAAAACTGAATGATTGAAATAAAAAATTCACTCTTAACACAAAGCACTATACCGAAAACAATCGCCAAAGCTCCCGGAACAATCGCAAGTGCAGACAAAACGGACGAATGGTTTGATATAAACGAAATGACAAGCACAACGCCGAGCGCAATTAAAGCAATACCTATCACATAGCAAATAACATTTACCGTAATTGAAGGAAACGCAAGTAAAATTACGCCGATAATCATAGCGATGATACCCGAATACAAACTCAATTTTTTTGCACCTTTTAAAAATTCAAGCATATTAACCCCTCCTGAATAATTTAAAAATCAATCGTCGGAACCCTCAATATCAAGGACGCCGTCTGAAAAGCCCGAAGCAGTAACGACAGGCATTTCTTTTTTCTTTGTCTTTGAGCAGGAAGCAAAGCAACTGCACACCAATATAACTGCCAAGAGCAAAGCAAATAACTTTTTAAAAATTTTCATTTATCCATCTCCTTTATTTTATACATAATTATATAAGATTATTTCACTTAAATCAACCGAATACGGCAACATTCACGCTAAATTTTATTAAAAATTATTTTTTACGGTTGTATTATAACTGTTTAGTGAATTATATATTATAATTTGACAAAACCGACAGTATTTGCTATATTTAAAATATCTGCCGACCTGAAATTATGCTGCGGCAGTTGTTTTAGGAGGACTCAAAATGAAAGTTAGAAATTTATTGTCAAAAACGGTTGAAACCGTTGCTCAAAGCGACTGCGAAAGCCAAAAAATAATGATTAAAGGCTCATATATGAAACAGATGAGCAGTGGTATATATTCTCTTTTTGCACCGACAAAAAGAATAACAAAAAAAGTTGAAAACATCATCCGTGATGAAATGGACAGAATTGACGGTCAGGAAGTTATGTTTCCTGTTGTAATGCCCGCTTCACTTTGGAAAAGTTCGGGAAGATTTTATTCAATCGGAAACGAGATGGTGCGTTTTTCCGACAGGTCAAACAAAGAAAACGAGTCAAATATGGTACTCGGTATGACTCACGAAGAAGCTGCCGTACACCTTGCAAGCAATGTTGCTCAATCGCACAGCGATTTTCCTTTTATGATTTACCAAATTCAGACTAAGTTCCGTGATGAGCCTCGTTCAAGAGCAGGACTTATCCGTGTGCGTGAGTTCACTATGAAAGACGCATATTCTTTCCACACATCGCAAGAAGACCTTGAAAAATACTATGACCGTTGCTACAAAGCATACGAAAGAATTTTTGCAAGAGCAGGCGTGCCTGAAGTTATCGCAGTTAAAAGCGACTCGGGTATGATGGGCGGTTCTGTTTCTCACGAATTTATGCTTTTAACAGATATTGGCGAAGACTCGATTGCAATATGCCCCGAGTGTAACTACAAAGCAAATATGGAAGCGGCGGACTGCGTATTTGACAACAGCGACAACACCGTTGTTGAAGAACTTGAACTCAAAGAAACGCCAAACGCAAAAACAGTTGCCGAGGTTGCAGAGTTTCTCGGAAAAACGGCAAAAGATGTTTGCAAAGCCGTTGTTTACAGAAGAAAGGACAACGACGAGTTCATTCTCGCATTTATACGAGGCGACCTTGAAATCAACGAAACAAAACTCAAAAACCTTATCGGTGCAGATATTTATCCTGCTGAAGATATTTCTGACGCTGACTTTGTTGCAGGCTTTATAGGCCCTATCAATCTCAAAGCAAAATGTCAAATCATTTACGACAAGAGTGTTGACGGTTGTGCTTCAATGATATGTGGTGCAAATAAAGAAGGCTATCACTATACAGGCGTAAATGTCAAAAGAGATGTCGGTGATGTCGAATATTTTGATATTTCTAAAATCACAAACGGCTCTATCTGTCCCGTTTGCCATAAAAAATCAATAACAATTAAAAGAGGCATTGAAGTCGGAAATATTTTCCAACTCGGCACAAAATACACCGAAGCTATGAATATGCTTTATACAGACAAGGACAACACGCAAAAGCATCCTATTATGGGTTGCTACGGTATCGGTGTGGGCAGACTTGTTGCGTCTGTTTGTGAAGCAAAAAGATATTCACGCACAAGATTTGACAAAAAAGCAGGCAAAGAAATCACTACTTGGTATCCGCTTTGGCCAATGTCTATTTCTCCTTGGCAGGTACAAATCTGTGCTTTAAATGCATCTAAAAACGAAGATGTACAAAAAACTGCCGACAAATTGTATGAAGAACTGACTGCTCTCGGTGCAGAAGTTCTCTATGACGACAGAAGTGTAAGTATCGGTTCTATGCTTACCGACGCTGACCTTTTCGGTATTCCGCTTCGCATTATCGTAAGTCCGAAAACACTTTCAAGAAACGCTGTTGAGTTCACAAAACTCAATCTCGAACCTGAAAAAACAGAAACTGTTGACCTTGATTTTGACAATGCCGCAAAAACTGTATATCAGGAAATTAAAGCAGAACTTGAAAAGTACAATATATAGTTTAATCGCAAAAAATATTTAATTCATAAAAACACAAAACGCCCGAAAATTCGGGCGTTTGATTTATGCGAGGATAATATGAAAGAATACTTTGATATAATCACAAAAGACGGAAAAGAAACAGGAATAAAAAAGGAAAGAAACGCAGTCCACACAGACGGAGATTGGCACAAAAGCGTGCATATATGGGCAAAGGAAAACAACAAAATACTTTTTCAAAAACGAAAAGACGACAAAGAGAGTTTTCCCTCTTGCTACGACGCCGCCTGTACAGGTCATGTTGACGCAGGCGAAACATATCTGCAAGCGGCAATACGAGAAGTCAAAGAAGAAATAGGACTTGAAATTGACGAAAAAAATCTTTTACCTGTTTGCAAAAAACATTTTTGCATAGATGAAAATTTCAACGGCAAAAAATTCATTTCAAATGAACTCACACAAGTATATCTTTTAAAAGACTGTGATTTTTCAAATCTTTCTTTTCAAGAAGAAGAAATCAGCGAATTAAAATGGTTTTCTGTTGAAGAACTGAAAAAAATAATTAACGGCAAAAATTTTTGTGCTTCATACAGTGAATTTAAAGAAATATTAAATTTCGCAGAAAAAAACAATATATAAAAATAAGTAAAACACGGTGTAATTCAATAAAATGGGTTACACCGTGTTTTTATAATTTAATCGTATTTTTCACATAACGGTATAGTCAGCAAAATGCTGTCTGAATACTGAATTTAACCGTCTAAAGACTGCATTCTAATTGACAATCATACGGTTCATTTTCAACATGTTTTTGATTGTAAACTTCTGCCTCGACACAACCCATTGATTTGTAAAAGGCTTGACTCTCAACGGCTGAATGTGCAGATATATAGAGTTTTTTCGCTCCGTTTTGTTTAGCCCATTCTTTTGCCGCAAGAAAAAGTGTTCTGCCTATTCCTTTATTTCTCATATCCTCTGATATATGGATACTTGACAAGTCGCAATATCTTTGTTCATCATCAAATATTTCCGACTCTACCGAAACAAAACCTTTCAATTTCCCATCATAAAAAGCAGCATAAACAAAGCCGTTAGAAAGGACTGTATTTTTTAAGCAGGAAATTAAAATTTGATAATCCTTTTCAGTCCAATCGTCAACAAAAGGAGCGTCTTTGATTATCCATTTGCCATTTTCTTTACGCCAACATTTTGTAACAATTTGATGCCGAATAAAATCATTGAACAACTCCGAACAAATCTCTTCTTCACACAAAACTCTGTATTTTATTAAAACATTATTTTCCATTTTTATCTTTACCTTTACATAGACTTTTACTTCATCGCCAAATTCAATGGAAATGATATGAACATCATCTAAAGTTTGCTCGCAATAAACAATCATACTTTTATCCAAATCTATTTGAGGTTTACCTAATAATTTTTGGACAATCGCAACATTTTTATTTTTTAATACTTTTTGCAAGTTTCTTGCCATACTCTCTGATTTCAATAACCATATCGCCGTCATCACTGTAATAGTAACCTTTCTTGCTGAGTATTCTGTACTCTGCCTCTTTAAGTCCCATTATTACAAGACCTCCGACAATGCCTGCCAAAAGTACAATTATGAAAAGAGGTATTCTGCAAGTAAGCCAATCACCGCTTCGCAACGGCAATGTGAAACTCATATAAAGTTCACCGTTTCTAAAAAGGTCTGCGTATGTATAATCAACTGCACCGTAAGTATAGTTACCAATCATATATTTCGGCAAACTGCCGTCTGTATAAGCCGTATTTACAATACCGAAAATTGCCGTCAAAAATCCGCCGAAAGCCGAACCGACCATTAAACCCGGAATTACGGTAAAAGGACTTCTGTAAGCATAAGGCATTGAAAACGCAGTTGTAAGTTTGATATTTTCAAAAAATGCATTAATCGGGCCGCTGACAGTTATATTGAAATCGTCTGTGTTGCTTTTTCCACCCTTTTTAAATATTTTATTGAAAAGAACGGCAAAAAACGGTGTCCAACCTACCGTTATAAAGCAAACACTGTAAATCGTAATGAGTCTTGCATCTCCCGTTTGAAGATATGCCGAAGTTGCAACGCCGAACGCTGCAAGTGATACAGGACCGATAAGGTCAAAACCGACCATAAGTCCCATAACTATCGCCGACAAAATGATATTTCCTGTCGTCAATGTCGTGAGTGCGTATTTTAATTTTTCTGCAAGCACGGCAAAAGGAATTTCTATTCCGTATTTAATAACACAAAATGTGATTGCACACGCAGCAACGGGTAAAATCAAAATCATAACTATTAAATCGACTGCTTCTATAATAGTAATGCCCTCAACTTTTAACTTACCCTTTGATATTTTCGCAATCATTTTATCAAAGCCTTTTGCAATTTTAGGTTTCAGATTTGTCCAGCCTATATATAGATATTTGATTAAAAGCGACAAAACAACTGCCATTATCAAATAGCCCATATACCCTATTGCAGTAGCCTGCTGATAATTGTCGGGCGTTGAAAAAAATGCGTTGTACATATATTCGGCACTTGCCGAACCCTCTCTGAAATGACAAAAATATATTGACAACGCCAGACTCGGTGCAATGGCAGGTATGCCTGCAATCAAATATGAAAGCACTGAAACCATTGCGACAAAAAAGAAATCTGTCGCCCAAAACAAAACAAACCAAAGAGTAGGTTCATTTTCAGGCGAAATCGCCCCAAGCCAATGATACTTTTGCAAAATGTTTTGTGCAAAAAAGAAAAATCCCGCTCCAAGTGCTCCGAAAAGCTGAACAACAAACATAATTTGCGTGGAACGATAGATTTGCTTTTTTACATCAAGATATAACTTTTTCATTTTATTTCCCCCTAAAATAAAATTTTTGTGATAAATTGATATAATTCACCCACTATATTAAATTGTATTTTATATTATACCTTGATTTTTTCAAGTTTGCAATATATAATTATTTCTGTCAGTTCGCAATATCCTGACACTCGAAAATTTATTTTCGTAAAACAAAAACTACGGAGGAAAATTTAATATGAAAAACAAAAAAACGCAATTCATTGTCTATTCGGCTGTGTTAGCGGCGCTTTATGTCGTCTTGACTTACGCCCAAAACTTTCTGTTGCCGGGAAGTACGACAATGGCAATTCAATTCAGAGCAAGCGAGGCACTTTGTGTGTTTGCATTCTTCACACCTGTGGCAATTCCGGGACTTACAATCGGCTGCTTGATTTTCAATGTTTCAAACGCCGCCGCATTGCCTGTTGACTGGCTTGTAGGCACTGTTGCAACACTTTTGGCAACATTTACAATGTGGAAAGTGAGAAATGTCAAAATCAAAAACTATCCGTTTTTGGGACTTTTAATGCCTGCAATTTTTAACGCTCCGATAGTAGGTGCAGAACTTGCTTTTTATCTCGGAGAAAACGGTTTTACATGGCAAGTTTTCGGCTTAAACTCGCTTTATGTATTTATCGGAGAAGCGGCTGTTTTGCTGACTTTAGGCAGTATCCTTTATTTTTCGCTAAACTCAAAAAACTTAAAAAAAATACTTTTTCAAGATTTTTAAAAACAGTATAATAAAAAAGAGCAGGTTAAACCTGCTCTTTTTTATTATTGTCAGTCTTCAAAATTATTATCAGTCTTTAAAAACTCCGTCAAAAAGGTCAATGTTTGCCATTCTCATAACGCTTGAGAAAAGTCTTGAACCGTTAACAGGAAGAAGTTTTCCGAAAATATCCATAGCCCAAGCATCTTTTCCGTGTACCTGAAGAGCTTTTTGATGAGCAATACCGTTTACAATCATCTTAACCATTTTATCGCAATCGGTAGAAATCATATTCATCACTTTCTGACCTTTACCGCTTGTTTCGCCTTGATTGCGGAAGATGTCTGTCTTTGTAAAGCCCGGACAAACGATACCTACATACATTTTGCCTCTGTACTCTTCACGCATTGCTTCGCTCAAGCTCTTGAGTGCAGATTTTGATGCACTGTATGCAGAAGTTCCTGCAAGACTCATAAGAGCTGCCGACGAGTCAACATTGATGATAGCAGGTGTGTCGCTTTCCATAAGTTGATCAAAAAGATACTTTGAACCGTAAACGGCGGAATAGAAGTTGATGTTCATTACTTTTTCAATATCTTCAATAGAACATCTGTCAAATCTCATAAATTTAGGAAGAATACCTGCATTGTTGATAAGAACATCTATCTTTGTACCGTTATCTTTGAGTTGTTGAGAAAACTTTTCCCAATTTTCTTTAACAGATACATCGAAAAGTTCGTATGAAAACTTGCCTGCATAAAAGCCGAGTTCTTCAACAAACTTTTTCATCTTAACTTCGCTTCTTGCAACGCCAATAACATTGCAGCCGTATTCTTTTATCAATTTTTCAGCAATGCCTTTACCCATACCGCTTGAAGCACCGGTAATGACAACTGTTTTTCCTTGCATCCACATAATAATGCGAGCCCCCTTTTTTCAATTACCTACATTATACAATAAGTAAATGGGTTTATCAACACTTTTTTAAATAATTCATTTTTGATTAACACATTTTTCGTGAGCCTTGTACCCTGCTTTCTTTGCACTTTCTTCATTCTCAAAATATTGTCGGTTTTTCTCATTTGGTAATGTAGAGCAACTGTCTTTGTGATATACCTTTGTATTTTTATTTCCTATAATTTTAAAATCGGTCTGTTCTTCATAATAAAACGGGTCTGAATCCTCTGTGATGTTTGATTTCTTATCGCTGTTTGTATTTGTTTTTTCATAAGTGAATTTAATTTCTCCGTTTTCATCGACAGTACATATAACGCTCCCCGACATATCTGTTCTGTAAACAGTGGCACCTGTGTCTTTGAAACGGGAAACTGCGTTATCTCCCGGATGATTGTAAGAATTGTCTTTCCCGACACTTATAACAACATATTCGGGCATAACTTCACGCAGAAAAACATAGTTGGAAGACGAGTTGCTTCCGTGATGTCCTGCCTTTAAAACATCGGCTTTAACATTATAGCCTGCTTCCAAAATATCTTTTTCTTCAGAACGGCTTGCATCCCCCGTAAATAAAAAAGATTTTCCCCTGTAAGTCAATCTCAGAACAACGCTTGTGTTGTTCAAATCGTCTTCATTGTTCGTGATAGGTCCGACGACTTGAACCTTTGCACTGCCCAAATTAAATGTATCGCCGTGTTCTGCATCACTGTACGGAATAGAGTGCTTTTTTAATGAGTTATAAAACTTTTGACTGTAACTTGTATCGTGTCCTCCGGGAGAAACAAGTGCTTTTTCAACATCAATTTCTTCTATTATGTCAGGGAAACCACCCAAATGGTCTTCGTGAGCGTGCGTACTGACAATTAGATTTAGAGTTTTTATTCCCAAATCTTCAACATAATCTGCCACCAAATCGCCGTCAGCAGCGTTTCCGCTGTCTATCATCATATTTTCGCCGTCACAACTTACAAGTATGCAATCTGCCTGACCGACATCTATAAATCTGACGGTAAACTCCGAATTGTCAGAAATGCCCGACACATTTTGCGACGATTGGCTGCTTTTTGTTTCGGAAGAACAAGAACAACAAGTGAACAATATAAACATTGCAATTAAAATCGCAGTAATTTTCTTAATATTTTTCATTTTACGCACCTATTTTTTATAAAATTGTTAATTATTTTCGTTTATTTTTGAAAAATAATTGAATTTAATTGAAATATAAGAATATTTATAGTATAATGTACTCAAGTTCATTTTTGTATTATCATTAATAAGGAGAGAAGTATAATGGACAGAAGAATAAAAAAAACACGCTCGGCAGTTTTGCACGCAGCATTTGAACTTTTGATGGAAAAAGATATTGACAAAATCACTGTTTTGGAAATTTGTCAAAAAGCAGACATCAACAAAAGTACATTTTACCTGCACTATAAAAATGCAGAAGACTGTTTTCGTCAATGCATTGACACTTTAATGGACCAGTTGCTTGCATATTGTCAAGATTTTGACTACTATAAAATTCAAGAACATCCTGAGGAAAACATCAGTCTTATTCTTGACCAAATTGAAGCCGCAAAACCGACTCTTGAAAAATTCAAGGACAGTAAATTTTCCGGTCAGGTAATCAAAGAATTAAAAGAAAAATTGGTAAAAGGAATTGCCGAAACAAACGGTTTCACAAAAGACAACAATTTCTATGAAATAGTTACCATCACATTTATGGTAGGCGGATTTGTTGACGCTATCATAGAACCGTTGCCAAACTACGACAGAGAAGTTTTAAGAGTTGCTTTCACGAGAATTTTAACAAAAAGAAAGGCTCAAAGCAACCTTACCGTTTAATTTTTTCATCTGTACTATTTTGTTCAATAATCTTCAGATAATTTTTTGAATATGTCTGAAGATTATTTTTTATATATTTATTTTTACCTAAATATTGATATGCACCTAAATTAAAATAAAAAATTCAATGTGTAATATCATTATACACCTGTATTTTACAAAGTTGGGAGAAAGTTCAATTTTAGACTTTAAAAATAAATATTTTAAAATAACTCTTGACAAAACAACCGTTTTGTATTAAACTTAAGCAGTTGAAAGATTACGAGGTGTAGCGAAGTTTGGCTATCGCACCTGCTTTGGGAGCAGGGGATCGCAGGTTCGAATCCTGTCACCTCGACCATTAGAGTAGGTTTTATACCTACTCTTTTTTGTTATAAACAACATTTAAAAAGCAACTACTCATAAAATATCTATCAGACAACAGACACACCTAAAGTTTTAAGTGTGTCTGTTTTTTTATTAAACGGATTACTCACAATGGATAAACAAAATTTTATTACCTATTGACAAGGTAGGTAAATAGTGATAGAATAACATTTGAATATAGCCTACTTAAATGGTAGGTTATACAAATTCTATTGAAATCAGACAAGAGGTAGATATATGAGAATTTACGCAGACAATGCAGCAACAACCAAAACGAGCGAAGCTGCTATAAAAGAAATGCTGAAATACTTAAACGAGATATACGCAAACCCTTCAAGTTTACATACAGACGGGCAGATTGCTGCCGAAGCGTTACAAAATGCAAGGCAAAGAATTGCCGACAGACTGAACTGTTTGCCGAGTGAAATTTATTTTACATCGGGCGGGAGCGAAGCTGACAATCAAGCAATCGTTTCTGCCGCCGTTAACGGAAAAAGGAAAGGCAAAACTCACATAATTTCAAGTGCTTTTGAGCATCACGCAGTTTTACATACGCTAAAGAAATTAGAAAAAGAGGGTTTTGAAATAACCTTACTTAATGTTCACGAAAACGGAATAATCAACCCGAGTGAACTTGAAAAAGCAATAACGGACAAGACCTGTCTTGTAACAATTATGTTTGCCAACAACGAAATAGGCACCATTCAGCCGATTGAAGAAATAGGAAAAATCTGCAAAAAACACAATGTTATTTTCCACACAGACGCAGTTCAGACGGCAGGACACATCAAAATTGATGTTAAAAAATTAAACATTGATATGCTTTCGCTTTCTGCACACAAATTTCACGGTCCAAAAGGTGCAGGCGTTCTCTATTCAAGAAACGGAATTGCACTGTCAAACATAATAGAGGGCGGGGCTCAGGAAAGAGGAAGGCGTGCAGGAACGGAAAATCTGCCTGCAATAATGGGAATGGCAATCGCACTCGAGCAATCGCTTGACAACTGCGAAAAAGACAATGAAAAAATATTGAAATTAAGAAACAGACTTACAGACGGATTGCTTGAAATACCTCACAGTATCCTAAACGGCGACAGAGAACAAAGACTCTCATCAAATGTAAACATCTGTTTCGAGGGTATTGAAGGCGAATCATTATTACTTTTACTTGACGAAAAAGGCGTATCGGCGTCATCGGGTTCTGCCTGCACATCGGGTTCATTAGACCCGAGCCATGTACTGCTTGCAATCGGCAGACCACACGAAATCGCTCACGGTTCATTGCGTCTTTCTCTTTGTGAAAGCAACACGGAAGAAGAAATTGAATACATAATTAAATCCGTAAAAGAAGTTGTTGAATATTTACGCTCCATTTCACCCGTTTGGCGTGATTTATGCAACGGCAAAAGAAAGTTTATAGTATAAAACGATAAAAGGAGTAAAAAATTATGGCATTGTACAGTGAAAAAGTGATGGACCACTTTAAAAATCCAAGAAATGTAGGTATAATAGAAAATGCAGACGGCATTGGCGAAGTAGGAAATGCAAAATGCGGAGATATTATGAAAATATATCTGAAAATCGAAAATGACATTATAGAAGATGTTAAATTTGAAACTTTCGGTTGCGGTTCTGCTATCGCTTCAAGTTCAATGGCAACGGAATTAATTAAAGGGAAACCCGTAAATGAGGCATTGGAATTGAGCAACAAAGCGGTTGCCGAAGCACTTGACGGACTGCCTGCACACAAACTGCATTGTTCCGTTTTAGCTGAAGAGGCAATAAAATCTGCCGTTAAAGACTACTATGATAAAAACGGAATTGATTACGACAAGTCGAAATTCCCCGATTGTGAACACTGCGAGCATTGTTCTTTATAACGACACGGCATTATTTTATTAAAATTCTGTGAGATTTAAAATTCATCAAAGAGGTATTTATATGAAAATTTCAACAAAAGGCAGATACGCTCTGCGTGTAATGGCTCAACTTGCAAAAAACGGCAGTGAAAACTATACACCGCTTAAAGAAATTGCCGAAAAAGAAAAAATCTCTTTAAAATATCTCGAGGGAATAATGACAACACTCTCAAAAGCCGATTTTGTAAATGCCGTTCACGGTAAAGGCGGCGGATACAAATTGAGCAAATCGCCAAAGGAATACACGGTGGGAAGTATTTTGAAATTAACAGAAAAAACTCTTTGCCCCGTTGCCTGTCTTGATGAAAGCAACAAGCAGTGCAAAATGGCAGATGATTGTCTTACTCAACCTCTTTGGTCAAAACTCAACAAAGTTATAGATGACTTTTTTGAAGAAATTACACTTGATGATTTGGTAAACAGAAAAATTTAATAAACATCTAAATATACAAAAAAGCGTCATAAAGTTTTCAAAACAAACTTTACGACGCTTAAATTTTTATTTTTCACTAATCAAAACAGTGATTTTCAATCAATGATTTATCAATCTTTCATTGCTTTAACTTCTTCAAATGTGTCTATAACTTCCTGTTCGGGTGCTTTTGTCAAAAGCGATACAACTACAATAAACAATGAAGATATGATAAATGCAGGCAAAAGTTCGTAGATTTCAAAAATTCCGCCTTGTAAATAGTGCCAAGCAATTACACTCACGCCACCGCTTACCATTCCTGCAAGCGCACCCCATTTTGTTGTGCGTTTCCAGAAAAGTGCAAACAGCATAAGCGGTCCGAAAGCACCGCCGAATCCTGCCCAAGCAAACGAAACAATTTTGAAAACAGATGAGTCTTTATCCCACGCAAAGAAAACGGCAATGATTGAAATGACAAGCAAAGTTCCTCTTGCCCAAATCATATTTTGTTTTGCAGTCAATTTCTTTTTGAATGTACCTACAACTATATTTTGAGAAACTGCCGACGCAGCAGTCAAAAGCTGGCTGTCTGCCGTTGACATTGTTGAAGCAAGAATTCCTGCAATGATTACACCCGCAGCAAGAGCGGCGAGTACACCGTTTTTCGCAAGAAGATTTGAAATTGAAATTACAACTGTTTCACTGTCTTTCAAAACCATAGACGGCTCAACATTTGACATTGCAAGACCTACAACGCCGATGAAAATTGCAACTGCCATTGAAATGACAACCCAAACGGTCGCAATTCTTCTTGAAGTTTTAATCTTTTTACTGTCTTCAATAGCCATAAATCTGAGCAAAATGTGAGGCATACCGAAGTAACCGAGTCCCCACGCAAGCGTTGAAATGATTTTCATAGCACCGAACTCAACTGCACCGCCGTTTCCGTCCGTTGTGGAAACCATAGAAATATAGTTCGGAATTGCACGGGCATTTTCGGCAACCTGTTCAAATCCTCCTGCCGTATAAACGCCAAAGCCAAGAACAACTACAAGCGCAATAGACATTACTATACTTTGAATAAGGTCGGTTGTTGACGCTGCAAGGAAACCGCCGAGACAAGTGTAGCCGACAATAACAACGGCAGAAATAATCATAGCAGTATGATAATCTGCACCGAAAAGCGTTTCAAAAAGTTTTCCGCAAGCGGCAAATCCCGAAGCGGTGTAAGGAACGAAGAAAATGATAATAACTATTGCCGAAATACACGCAAGAATATTTTTATCATCTTTAAATCTGTTTGAGAAAAAGTCGGGCACGGTTATAGCATTTATTTTACTTGAATACTTTCTGAGTCTTTTTGCAACTATCAGCCAATTCAAATATGTACCGATAATCAAGCCGATTGCAGTCCAGCTTGCCTCTGCGATACCACAAAGATATGCAAGTCCCGGCAAACCCATAAGAAGCCACGAACTCATATCGGAAGCCTCTGCACTCATAGCCGTTACAAGCGGTCCGAGTTTTCTTCCGCCTAAATAAAAATCATCTACATTTTTGTTTTTCTTTGAACTCCAGAAGCCTATCGCAAGAACGACTGCAAGATAAACGATAACCGAAGTCATTATTAAAATTACGGTTTTAGACACAATACTCCTCCTAATAAATATTTTAAAGATGTGTTATTTTACCATAATTATGTATATTCGTCAAATTCAAGCAGGGAAATATGAGATATGCGACAATTACAATCAATGTGCTTAATATTTAATAAATGTTTTCGGCGTTTTTCAAACATTTGAAAAATGCAAAAAGAAAAAACGGCAAGTTCAAAACTTGCCGTTTTTATGGTGGGAACAACAGGGCTCGAACCTGTGACCCTCTGCTTGTAAGGCAGATGCTCTCCCAGCTGAGCTATGCTCCCGCTCAAGCAAAATGAATTATATCAAAACACAATCAAAATGTCAAGAGCATTATTAAATTTTATTGATTTTCTTCAATAATTATTTTAAAAAGTTCTTTAAGTCTGTCGCTTTCGCCGTTCAGATACAAATACCCAAACAGACTTTCGAGACCTGTGGCAAGACGGTAGTCAATAACCGACGCATTTTTCGCAGTATGATTGGAATGAGCGTTTCTGCCCCTTTTTGCCACTGCTTTTTCTTTTTCCGTCAAAACACAGTCTATTTTTTTCAAAGCCTCTGCCTGAAACCCTGCACGAACTTTTGCCGTGCTGAGTTTGTGCAAATCGTTTACGGGACGGTTTGCCTCACATACAAGGCTTTCTCTTACAAAAAGTTCATATACGCAGTCGCCTACAAAAGCAAGGGTAAGCGGACTGAGTTCATTAGGATTTACTTTTTCTTCTAAAAATCTCATTTTAATTACTCAACAAATTCAAATTCAATATCGTAAAGCGAAACAATGTCGCCCTCTTCACAGCCCTGTTCACGCAAAGCGTCAAAAACACCCGTTTTTTCAAGAACTCTCTGCATATACTGTAAACTCTCATAGTCGTCGATATTGACTCCTTTAAGCACTTTCGGGAACCAATCTGCTTCAACAAGAAAATATCCGTCATCGACTTTTGTGATTTTAAAAGCGTTGTCGTCTTTAACGAACGCTTCCATAGGAATTTCCTCTGCTTCGTATTCTTTAATCGGCGGCAACTCGCTGAGTTTTTGCCAAACGGCATTCATCAACTCTTTTGTACCTTCCAAAATCGGAGCACAAATAGGATAAAAATCGTAGCCTTTATCGTTCACATACTTTTTAAATTCCTCTATTTGCTCGGGTTCTGCCATATCTATTTTATTTCCTGCAACAATCATAGGACGCTTTGCAAGTTCTTCGTCAAACTTTGCAAGTTCTTTATTGATGATTTCAAAATCTTCAATAGGATTTCTGCCCTCGCTGCCCGAAACATCTACAATATGAATAAGCAAACGGCACCTGTCAACATGCTTTAAAAATTCGTGACCGAGACCTACTCCGTCGCCTGCACCCTCAATCAAACCGGGAATATCTGCCATAACGAAAGAATTTCCTTCGCCCATATACACAACGCCCAAGTTTGGAACAAGAGTTGTAAAGTGATAGTCGGCAATCTTCGGTTTTGCCTGACTTACAACAGAGATGAGACTGCTCTTTCCGACACTCGGAAATCCGACAAGTCCGACATCTGCCAAAAGTTTGAGTTCAAGGTTTACCTCCCACTCTTCTCCCGGTACACCGGGTTTTGCAAATCTCGGAACTTGGCGTGTAGGAGTTGCAAAATGAATGTTTCCCCATCCGCCTTTTCCGCCTTTAGCAGCAATAAAGCGTTCCGTTTTGCTCATATCTGCCATAACGGCGCCTGTTGTCGCTTCTCTGATAACCGTACCTCTCGGCACACGAATTTCAAGGTCTGCACCTTTTTTACCGTACTGTCTGTTTCCTCTGCCGTTTTCTCCGTTTTGGGCAGAGTATTTTCTTTTATATCTGAAATCGGCAAGCGTTGCAAGGTTGTCGTCAACAACAAAAACAACATCTCCGCCCTTTCCGCCGTCGCCGCCGTCGGGACCGCCCGAAGCAACATACTTCTCACGGTGAAAAGCAACTGCGCCGTCGCCGCCGTTTCCGCCTTTAATTTTAACTTTCGCTATATCTACAAACATATATTCACTTCCTTTTTACTTGTTAATATTAACAGAAAAGGCTTTCAAATGCAAACAAAAGCAGAAATTAAATTAAATTAAATTAGATTTAAACATTATATTATATACATATATACAATTTATAAAATGATAAAACTCACAAATAAAAAACTTAGGCAACAGAAAATCACAATCATTTTAAATTATCAAATACAGTTAAAACGATTTGAATGATTAAAAATTATTTTCAAATAATAACCAAAAGAATAGCAATTTTAAAATAATATGAATTTCTGTCAATAATTGCAAAATACAAATTACTGTGATATACTTTGAAATGATGAATAACAATCCAAAAAATCTGCTTTTTTGAGGAATTTTTATGAAACAAAATCTGATGAAAAAAGACTTTTACAATTTTACGAGAACTGACACGAAAATTGTTAAAGGATTTGCAATTCTTTTTATGGTTTTAGACCATTTATTTGCATGGCCTGAAAAAATAACAGAAGGAAGTTATATCCCTTTGTTTGTTTATAACGGCGTTCCTATTGAAGAAATCATAGGACTTATGGGTAAAATCTGCGTCGCACTTTTTGTAATTCTTTCAGGATACGGCACATACGAACAGTTTAAAAACAGGAACAATGTAAATCAAGGTATTTTCAAAAAAATCACGGGACTGTATATTAAATATTGGCAAATTTTCGCAATTTTTGTTCCGCTTTACTTTATTTTCGGAGTTGAAAGAGTAAAACCGGGATTCAAAAACCTTGTTTTAAATTTTTTGGCAATAGATATAACATATAACGGCGAATGGTGGTTTTTCACACCGTTTATCATTTTAATGCTTCTTTTTCCTTTGATGTTAAAATGGGAAAATTCCAAGCACTCAAACTTTACAAGCGATATTTTAATTGTTTTTGCACTCTTTATCTTCACAAACTTTTTTTACGACAAAATTGCAGATATGGAGTTTTTCAGAGAATTTGCAGCGTCAAATATAGAGTATCAAATACTCGACACGCTTAAACTTTCAAGAAGTTTTCTTCTCGGTATAATAATGGCAAAATATGATTTAATAGGCAAATTTTTAATGCTTTTTAAAAACAGAATTTCTATGTTTTTAATTTGCTCTGCTGTTGCCGTTATGTCTTTGCTCGGTAAGTGGAAACTCAACTATGACTATGATATGCTCTATGCTGCAGCATTCATTTTCGGCTGCGTCGGCGTTTTTAAAAGCCTGCAATTCAAACCTTTGGAAAGCGTTTTTGTATGGCTCGGAAAACACAGTACAAACATTTGGCTCATACACTCATCGCTTTGCTATTTGCTCGCTCAAAAACTGATATTTGCACCAAAATATTCTTTCTTAATTGTAATTTGGCTTATTTTGCTTTCAGTCGCAATCGGTTTTGCCATTGACAAGTTATTTTACTTTCTTGGCTTTTTGTATAAAAAGGTTACAAAATTTGCAACTATTGAAAAATAAATTTACACACAAAAAAAGACGAGATTAAAACTCGTCTTTTTTTACTGAATTATTGAATTATGACAGTATAATCTAATGTATTAATATATTTAATAATTAGATTAAGGCATAACATTGCCAAATACTAATAATACACAAAAACAAAAGCCACTGAAACAGTGGCTTTTTCTTGATATATTACTGCTCAACAGGGTAAACAGAAACTTTCTTTCTGTCTTTGCCCATTCTTTCATACTTAACCGTACCGTCAATGAGAGCGAAAAGAGTGTCGTCCGAACCCTTGCCTACATTGTTGCCGGGGTGAATATGAGTTCCTCTTTGACGATAGAGGATGTTGCCTGCAAGAACAAATTGACCGTCTGCTCTTTTAGCACCGAGTCTCTTTGACTCACTGTCACGGCCGTTCTTTGTAGAACCCATACCTTTTTTATGAGCAAAAAGTTGTATGTTTAATTTAAGCATAGATTACACCTCCGTAACTGTTACTTTTACATTTGAAGGGTACGCCTCTGAAAGTTGCTCTAAATGTAAATAAAGCCCTTTGAGTACCCCCGAAACCTCACGGCTCGGATTTTTGTTGTTCAAAACAAACTTCAAATACCCGTCATCAGTTTCAATCAACGCTTTCTGCATAAAAACATCTGTCAAAATATTGGCAGCCAAAGCACAAGAACCCGAATGATATGCACAAACAATATCGTCCTCGTTCGCTTTTGCATAGTTTGCGTGACCTTTGCTTTCAAAACCGATAAACTGTCCGCCGTTTTGGAAAAAAATCGTTTTAATCATTTTTAATCACTGTTGAAAATTAAGCGTTAATCTTTGTAATCTCAACTTTTGTATATGGTTGACGATGACCTTTTTTACGCTTAGCATCTTTTTTAGGCTTATATGTGAAAACAGTGATTTTCTTGCCTTTGCCGTTTTTAACAGCTTTTGCCGTAACAGTTGCTGAAGAAGCGTCTGCGCCGACTTTGATACCGTCTTCTGTACCTACTGCAAGAACATTGTCAAATGTTACTTCAGCGTCAGCCTCAACATCGAGTTTTTCAATGTAGAGAACATCGCCTTCAGAAACTTTGTACTGTTTTCCGCCGGTTACGATAACTGCATACATTAAGCTATACCTTCCTTTTTCAAGACTCGCTATTTGGGGCGGAGACACGCTCACTTTGAAAAGCCCGTAATATGCGGTGTAAACATATTACCACAACAGTCAATACAAGTCAAGCATTTTTTATGTTTTCACATTTTAATATTTTGATTAAAATTATTAAAAATTATAATAATTTTATTATAATTTATAATGTTAATTATTTTCATGCATGGTGCCGTGTTTTGTTAATATGTTTCATTGACACATTTTTATTTAAATCTTATAATTTACATGATAATATTCACATATTTGAATTTAGGAGATGGTGTAAATGAAAATTTTTAAAAAAACGGTGGCAATTATACTTTCTTTTATACTGATTTGTACTGTTTTTTCTGCATGCAGTTCTGAAGAAAACAATAAGACAAATACAACTGAAAGTACAAACGCAGCCTCAAACACGACCGCAACATCAACAACTGCCGTAACGAATGAAAAACAAACGACAAAAAACGGCGAAACAAGCGAAGTTCAAAAAAACAACTCCGGAATTGATATTGAAATAGGAGGATTTTCTTTTGAATTAAGTGCAGGCAACTCCAAAAATTCATCTGATTCAAACAAAACAAACAACAATTCAAGCACAGGCAAAAAGTCAGGTTATACTGTAAAAGCACTTCAGAGCAAAGGCTCTTCACACAATTTGCACGGCGAGGTATATATTCCCGACAATATTTCAGGAAAAGCCCCTGCGGTAGTTTTGGCTCACAGTTATATGCTCAACGGCTCATCACTTTCAACCTATGCAAAACTTTTTGCCGAAAACGGATTTGTTGCATATACTTTTGATTTTTGGGGAGGCAGTTCAAACTCGCAAAGCGGAGGAAATATGAACGACATGACTGTTTTCACCGAAAAAGACGATGTTACTTCAGCACTTTCGACAGTTCGCAGTTTAAGTTATGTTGATAAAAACCGTGTATTTTTATTAGGCACAAGTTTAGGCGGATGTGCTGCTGCACTGAGTGCAAACGACAACTCTTCAAAAATCAAAGGATTAATACTTCTTTACCCTGCACTTATAAGTCAGGAACAAGCAAAACAATGGTCAAAAATGTCATCTTATTTTGGAATAAATTGGATAAAAAATCTTGCAGAATTTGATGTTTTTAAAAATATCGGAAACTACAAGGGCGATGTTCTTATTTTACACGGTACAGCCGACACACAAGTGCCTATTCGTTTTTCCGAAAGAGCCGTAAATGTTTACAAATCCGCAAAATTAGTAAAAATAAACGGGGCAAGACATGATTTCAGCAAAAACAATAAAACTGCAAACAATGAAATGTTAAAGTTTTTAAAAAATCACATTTAATATTGCACGATAATGAATATTGCTAAAAAATATATAAAAATAATAAGGATATTTTCGCACAATTAAATAAAAAATAATTTATATTGACTTATACTATTTTTTGTGTTAAACTTATTTCGCTGTTACGGATTACTCGGTTTCGGGGGCAACCGTTTTCGGACTCACCTGCCCGATACTGTGTTTTTCGCTAAAGCAAATATTTTAATGAGGTGAAAATTATGACACAAGCAGAAAAACAAGAAATCATCAAAGAATACGCTACACACGAAGGCGACACAGGTTCTGCAGAAGTTCAAATCGCAGTTCTCACAAGAAGAATTAACGAACTCACAGAACACCTTAAAGTTCACAAAAAAGACCATCACTCAAGAAGAGGTCTTCTTAAAATGGTAGGTCACAGAAGAAACCTTCTTTCTTATCTTCAAAAAACCGACATTGAAAGATACAGAAGCATCGTATCCCGTCTTGGTTTAAGAAAGTAAGCAGTTTTAAGGCAGACGGCTGGTTCCGTCTGCCTTGTTTTTGATTTTTAAAGGAGAATATGTTAGCAGTAAATTGAGCGTTCAAGTTACTTGTGCGTTGAATTTACGGCTAAACCTCTCCTTTATAAATAAAATTTAAAATTTAAGGAAATGAGGTAAAAAAATGTTTTTTAAGAATTTTAAAAAATGGGAAACTGAACTCGCAGGCAGAAAACTCACTCTTGAAACAGGCAAAATGGCAGGTCTTGCAAACGCATCTATCATGGCTCGCTACGGCGACACAAATGTACTTTGTAATGTTACTGCTTCAGCAAAACCAAGAGAAGGCGTTGACTTCTTCCCGCTTTCAGTTGACTACGAAGAAAAAATGTACTCGGTTGGCAGAATTCCCGGCTCTTTCCAGAGAAGAGAAAGCAGACCGTCAGAAAAAGCAATACTCACATCTCGCTGCATAGACAGACCTATCCGTCCGCTCTTCCCGAAAGATATGAGAAACGACTGTTCTGTTGTTGCTACCGTAATGAGTGTTGACCCCGATTGCAGTCCTGAAATTACAGCAATGATTGGTGTTTCTGCCGCTATTGCTATTTCAGACATTCCGTGGGACGGTCCGATAAGCGGTGTTAATGTAGGTCTTGTTGACGGCGAAATCGTTATCAACCCGACTCTTGAGCAAAGAGAAAAATCAGACCTCAACCTCACAGTTGCTTCAACAGCAGACCTTGTTGCAATGATTGAAGCAGGCGGTAACGAGATTGATGACGACACAATGTTCGACGCTATCATGGCAGGTCACGAAGAAAACAAAAAGATTGTTAAATTCATTCAAGGCATTGTAGATGAAATCGGCAAGCCGAAATTTGAATTTGAGTCAAGCAATCCTGACCCTGAAATTATGGCAGAGATTGAAGATTTCTGTATCGAAGATGTTAAAAAAGCACTTGATACAGACGACAAACTTGTTCGTGATGAGGCTCTTCTTCCTATCTATGCCGCAGTTCACGAAAAATTCGACGAGCGTTTTGAAGGCTGTGAAGAAAAACTCGACGAAATTATGTACCTTGTTCAAAAACACGTTGTAAGAAGTTGGCTCAAAGACGAACACAAGCGTGTTGACGGCAGAGGTATAGACGAAATCAGACCTCTCAACGCAGAAGTTGACCTTATCGCAAGAGCGCACGGTTCAGGTCTTTTCACAAGAGGACAAACACAAGTTCTTTCTGTTACAACACTCGGACCTATCAGCGACGCTCAGCAACTCGACGGTCTTGACGAACAAACAGAAAAAAGATATATCCACCACTACAACTTCCCAAGTTATTCAGTAGGCGAAACAAAACCTTCAAGAGGACCGGGACGCCGTGAAATCGGACACGGAGCACTTGCTGAAAAAGCACTTCTCCCTGTTATCCCAAGCGTAGATGAGTTCCCTTATGCAATCAGAGTTGTATCTGAAGTTCTTTCTTCAAACGGTTCTACTTCACAAGGTTCAATCTGTGGCTCAACACTTTCACTTATGGCTGCCGGCGTTCCGATTAAAGCACCTGTTGCAGGTATCTCCTGCGGACTTATCACAGGCGACGAAGGCGTTTACGGCGACTTTATGACAATGGTTGACATTCAAGGTCTTGAAGACTTCTACGGCGATATGGACTTCAAAGTTGCAGGTACTAAAAAAGGTATTACAGCAATTCAAATGGACCTCAAAGTACACGGTCTTACACCTGAAATCATTAAAGAAGCATTTGCAAAAACTCACGCAGCAAGAGATTACATTCTTGACGAAATCATGCTTCCTGTTATTTCCGAGCCGAGGAAAGAACTTTCTCAATACGCTCCTAAAATGCTTTCAACAAAAATCAACCCTGAAAAAATCGGCGATGTTATCGGCAAAGGCGGTAAAGTTATTCAGGAAATTCAGGCTAACTGCGATTGTAAAGTTAACATTGAAGAAGACGGTCGTGTGTTTGTAAGTTGTATAGACATTGAAAACGCAAAGCGTGCCATTTCACTTATTGAAACTATCGCAAACGACCCTGAAGTAGGCTCTTTCTACAACGGCGTTGTAACAAGAATTATGAACTTCGGTGCATTTGTTGAAATTGCTCCGGGTAAAGAAGGTCTTGTACACATTTCCCGTCTTGATGTTAAGAGAACTGAAAAAGTTGAAGATGTTGTAAGCGTAGGCGACTCAATCATCGTTAAAGTTATTGAAATCGACGAACAGGGCAGAATTAACCTTTCAAGAAGAGATGCACTCATCGAACTTGAAGGTATGACTCCCGAAAACTATATTGAAGAAGAAACAAAAAGACCGAGACACAACAATCACGGCAAAAGAAGATTTGACAAATAAGAATTTCTTGTTTGATTGAAGATTAAACAAAGAAAAGTTAAACAAGACGATTTAACTTTGATTTACAGACCACTGTTTAGTTGAAAACGCAACTTTTCAGTGGTCTTTTTTAAACGGCAGGTGTCAAAATATGAAAACAAAAACTCTTAACTTAACAAACAATTTTGTTGTAACGGCTCTGGCATTGCTCTGTTGTCTTTTATGGGGAAGTGCATTTCCGTGTATTAAAATAGGCTACAAACTTTTTGAAATAGGGGCAAACGACACTTTTACGCAAGTTCTCTTTGCAGGAGTGCGTTTTACAGTTGCAGGTGCACTTGTGATACTGTTTTCATCTATTTCGGCAAAAAAATTTCTTGTACCCGTTGAAAAAAGAACAATCTCACGGTGCTTTTACTTGAGCCTTATCCAAACTGTTGCGCAGTATATATTTTTCTATATCGGACTTGCAAATACAAGCGGTGTAAATGCCTCTGTAATTGAAGCCGTAAATGTATTTTTTGCAATCATCATATCGGCAATTTTCTTCAAACAGGAAAAACTCACCGCAAAAAGCATTATCGGCTGTACAATCGGCTTCATCGGCGTTGTAATCGTAAATATCTCTTCGGGCGAAAACACATTTTCTTTCAATTTTATGGGCGACGGAATGATAGTTCTTTCTGCACTTTCATATGCCCTTTCCTCCGTGCTGATAAAGGAATTTTCAAAAAAAGACAACCCCGTTGTACTTGCAGGCTGGCAGTTTTTCATAGGCGGAATTATAATGAGCGTATTCGGTTTTGCTCTTGGCGGCAGAATAGAAAAATCATCCGCAGCAGGTATTGCAATGCTTCTGTACCTTGCACTCGTTTCAGCCGTTGCATATACGGTTTGGGGAATTTTGTTAAAACACAACGATGTTTCAAAAGTTACCGTTATAGGTTTTATGAACCCTGTTTTCGGCGTATTGCTTTCTGCTCTCGCACTCGGCGAAACAGCCGAGGCTTTCAGCGTTAAAAATCTCTTTGCACTCGTTCTTGTCTGCGTAGGAATATTTGTTGTTAATAAAAAGTTAAAAACTAAAGAATGTAAAACGACATAATGTCGTTTTATACGGAAAGTTTATAAAATGTTTATCACTGTTTTGTGGAAAATAGGGTCATCAGTTGATATAATTGATAAGACAACGCATTTGACAGGGATAACATACACAATACTGCACGGTTTTTGAATTTTCCTGCTTTATGCAATAACCCCAAAGGAGAAAACTTATGGCTTATAACACAGCGAGAACTATGTATGAAGGATTTAAAGAATCTGCAGATAAAAGAAAGGACGCACCTTGTTTTTACTATTACGGTGCAACACTCACATGGAACGAAGTTTCCGATATGATTGACACCTGTGCGGCTGCAATGGTTGCCTGTGGTGTAAAAAAAGGCGACAGAGTTACAATTTGCGCACCGAATATGCCTCAATGTATTGCGGCAATCTATGCAGTAAATAAAATCGGTGCAGTTGCATCTATGCTTCATCCTCTTTCTGTAAAGAGCGAGGCTGAATACGCCGTAAAACTTGTAGGAGCAAAATTTGCTTTTTGCTTCGATGTTTCCGAAAAAGCATTTGACGGAATGGATATTACACTTGTAAAATGCCCTACTGCTTACTACTTCCCAAAAACATTAATGGGTACAATCTACAAAATGGGCTACAAAAAGAAAATCAAAGGCAAAACAGCACCTGCAAATGTAACAACAAAGTACGATTGGGCAGACTTTCTTAAACTCGGAAAACAGTACATAAAAGAAAACGGTGTTCCCGAAACACAAGGTGAGCCTTTTGACACTGCCGCTATTATGATGACAGGCGGTACAACGGGTAATCCGAAAGGCGTAATGCTCCACAACGACGCTATCAATTCGCTTTCATACGAACTCTTTGATGTTATTGAAGATAAATTTGATGTTGACACTGACTGTATGCTTACGGCTCTTCCTGTTTTCCACGGATTTGGTTTTGCTCTTTGTATGCATGTTTCAATGCTTGCAGGTATTGCACAGTCACTCTTCCCGCAATTTGACGCAAGAATGTGTTCAAGTGCCATTAAAAAATATCATATCAACTTTGTTTTCGGTGTACCTGATTTCTTTGAAAAAGTTTACAAGGCAGGCTACCTTAAAGGCGTAGATATGAGCACTATGAAACTTATCGGCTCGGGCGGAGATGTTGTTCCGTACTCTCTTACAGAAAAAATGGACAGATTGCTTAAAGAAAACGGAGCAAGCGTCCACTTTGTTTCCGGCTACGGTCTTACAGAGTGCGTAACGGTTTGTACATTTACAGACCCGCACAGAGAGGCTCCGCAAGGCTGTATCGGTATTCCGTGTTACAGAATTGAAACAATGACTGTTAAACCGGGTACAACAGAAGAAGTTAAGGGCGAAGACGGCGAACTTTGCGTTTACGGTCCTACTCTTATGCAGGGCTATTATCACGATGAAGAAGAAACAAACAAAGTGCTTGTTAAACATGATGACGGCAAAGTTTGGCTTCACACAGGCGATATGTGCTTTATTGATGAAAAAGGCGATATTTATTACCGTCAGCGTCTTAAAAGAGTTTACAAAATCAGCGGATACCTTGTTTACCCAAGCTTTATCGAGGAAAGTTTCCGTGTAATGCCTGAAATTTACGACTGCTGTGTTATAGGCAAAGAGTACAACGGAAAAACAGCACTTAAACTTTTCGTTGTTAAAAATAAAAAGTTCAAAAATGACGATGATGAAGCACTCATTGCAAAGATTAAAGAATTCGGTCTTCAAAACCTTTCAAAATGGAGTGTTCCGAGAGAAATCGTATTTATAGACGAACTTCCGAGAACAAAAATCGGCAAAGTTGACTTTAAAAAACTTTCTTGATATTATAAAACCGTAAGGATTTTTCCCTTACGGTTTTTTTATACAAGGATGGTGCAAAAAATGAACAAAACAGTAAACGGATTTTTAGAAAGAAATTTGCCTAAATTCAAAGATGATATTAATATATCGCTTTGTCAGGGAAAAAAAGATTTTTTTAAAATCGACTGTGCAGGTAACAAATTAAACATAAGTGCAAACAACTATATTTCTGCATTTCACGGACTTTATGAATATTTAAAAAAATATTGCAATGTTCAACTTTCGTGGTGTGGTAACAGAAATATTGAAATTGACTCGTTAAAAATGTTCGACGGAGTTTTTTCAAAAACAATAGAACAAAAATACAGAGTTTATCTTAACTACTGTACTCTCGACTACTCAATGTGTTGGTGGGACTTTGAAAAGTGGGAAAAAGAGATAGACTTTATGGCTATGAACGGCATAAATATGACTTTGGCGGTAATAGGCAGTGAAGCCGTACTTTATGAAACCCTGCTCAATTTTAAATGTTCAAAAGAAGAAGCCCTAAACTGCATTTCAGGTCCTGCTTTTTGGGCTTGGCAGTTGATGACAAACATTATAGGATACTTGCCGCCTAAAAACGAAAAATATGTCTATGAAAGACTTGAACTCGGCAAAAAAATATTAAATCGTCTTGTTGAACTCGGAATACAACCTATTCAACAAGGATTTTCAGGCCACATTCCGACAATTCTCAAAGAAAAATATCCTAACGCCAACATACTTATGCAAAAAGGTTGGTGCAATTATCCGAAAACGGCTCAAATAGACCCACTCGACCCTTTTTTCAAAGAATTCGGAAGTAAATATCTTGAAAATTTGGAAAAATTAATGGGCAATTATCACTATCTCGCCTGTGACCCTTTCCACGAAGGGACACCGCCCAAACAAAACAAAGAATATTTGACTGAAGTAGGCAAAATTATCAATAAAACATATCAGTCTTTTGATGAAAATTCCGTTTGGGTAATGCAGGCGTGGTCACTGCGTGAACATATTGTAAAAGCCGTTCCTAAAGACAGAATTTTAATTCTCGACCTCAATTCAGAAAAAACTCCTGCCAATAAAAATCTGTGGGGTTATCCTGTTGTTGCAGGTATGCTCCACAATTTCGGCGGTAAAAATGCAATGCAGGGAAAACTCAGACATCACTGCAAAAACACTTATCTCACGCTAAAAGAAAACGGAGCAAATGTTGTCGGAAGCGGTATGTTTATGGAGGGAATTGAACAAAATCCCGTTGTCTATGACTTGCAGTTTGAACTACTTACAAGTTCAAAGAAAATTGATTTGACAGCGTGGCTCGACAACTATATTTTAAGACGGTACAAAAAGTACAGTCTGACACTCCGAAAAGCGTGGAATTTACTTTTGGAAACATGCTATAAAGACAACGGTTACCACGAAAATTCAGTCGGCTCAACGCTCGCATCCAGACCGCAGATGATGCCGAAAATGACGGGACCGTGCTGCTATTCAAAAGTTTTCTACGATACTGAAAAATTTGAAAAAGCAGTTGCACTTTTCTTAAGCGTAAGCGATGAATTTGAAAACTCCGACGGGTATCAGTACGACCTTTGCGATTTACTTCGTCAGGCTTTGAGCAACCGTTTTTACACAAATCAAAAAGCATTTGCAAAAGCACATTTTTGGAGAAAAAAAGTCAAGGTAAAAGAAATTGCCGACAGACAACTTGAACTTTTACTCGACTTGGACAAACTCGTTTCACACCGCAGTGAATTGTGCCTTTCAAAGTGGATTTGCGACGCTCAAAGACTTGCAACAGACGATGATGAAAGAAAATATTTTGATATGAATGCCCGAACATTAGTTACACTTTGGGGCGATATAAATGCTTCAACCTCTGCGCTCTACGACTATTCGTGGCGTGAATGGAGCGGACTTATAAAAGAGTATTATTATGTTCGTTGGAGTATGTTCTACAAAGAAGTTATCAAATGTATGGAAAATCACAAACGGCTTGTCATAAAAAACGGAAATGGTTATTTGTCAAGGTCAAAATATTTGAGTTACGATTTCGGCAGAAAACTCGGCGAATTTGAACTTGAATGGGGAAAAACATATAAAGAATATGAATACCCTGCTGATAAAAATGTCATACCGTTTGCAAAAACGATGGCTGACAAATGGAATATCAAATAATTTCATAAATTAAAATGAAAAGGCGACAGTTTGAACTGTCGCCTTTTTACAATTAACATATAAATTTATTTTATAAAACTTTTGAAAGAAACTCTTGAAGTCTTGCATTTTGAGGATTTGCAAAGAAATCTTTAGGATTATTTTCTTCACAAATTTTTCCTTCATCCATAAAGAGAACTCTTGTAGCAACTTCTCTTGCAAAGCCCATTTCGTGAGTAACAACAACCATTGTCATACCTTCGTTTGCAAGTTCTTTCATTACATCTAAAACTTCGCCTACCATTTCGGGGTCAAGAGCGGAAGTCGGTTCGTCGAAAAGAAGAACTTTCGGATTCATTGCAAGTGAACGAACAATGGCAATTCTCTGCTTTTGTCCGCCCGAAAGTTGTGAGGGGTATGCGTCTGCCTTATCTTTCAAGCCTACACGGTCAAGGAGTGCAAGTGCCTTTTCATTCGCCTCGTCTTTTGTCATCATTTTAAAATGAACGGGAGCGAGTGTGATATTTCCCAAAACAGTTTTATTATTGAACAGATTGAAATGCTGAAAAACCATACCCATATGTTTTCTGACTTCATTTATATCTGCTTTTTTATCCGTAATGCACTGACCGTCAAACCAAATCTGACCTTCTGTTGGTGTCTCAAGAAGATTAAGACAACGCAAAAATGTACTTTTACCTGAGCCTGACGGACCGATTACAACAATTTTTTCGCCTTTTTCTATTTCACAGTCAATACCTTTAAGAACTTCAAGATGATTGAAACTTTTTTTGAGGTTAGATACTTTTATCACTTTTACGCAAACTCCTTTCCATAATTCTTATAAGAAGTGTTATGCCGAATACAATCACAATATAAATCAATGCCATTACAAGATACGGCACCATAAACTCATAACTGTTTGTACCGATATAGTTAAAGGCTACATAAAGGTCTGTTGCACCTACAAAACTTACTACCGATGTTTCTTTGATAAGTGCTATAAATTCATTACCTAAAGTGGGCAATATATTTTTAACTGCCTGCGGTATAACAATTTTAATCATAGTTGTACTGTAACTGAGACCTATCGCACGGCCGCCTTCCATTTGTCCGCTGTCAACCGACAAAATACCACCTCGTATGATTTCCGACATATACGCACCGCTGTTTAGTCCGAAAACACACATTGCAACTGTAACGGAGTCCATTCTTACATTGAATATCGGAAGCAAAACATAATAGAAAACAAGAAGTTGAACAACTATCGGCGTACCTCTGAACAATCCTACATAAAAACCGCAAACGCCGTTTAAAAACTTAACAAGACCGTTTGTTTTCGGTACAACTCGTACGGTTGCTATAATCATACCGATTACAACGCCGACCAAAAGACCGACTATTGCAATAAGCATAGTGTTTTTTAAACCTAATATGACATTTTCATACCCGCCTCCGTTTACGAAGACATCTACGAACTTGTCAACTTTTTTTCCAAAATCACCCATAAACTCTAATTCCTTAAAATATTTTATTTATCATTATTTTTAATTAAATAATACTTTATAAAAAACATCTGAAAACAAGTTAAAATTTACTTTTCAATAACAGTACAAAAAAGCCGGCAGGTAAAACCGGCTTTTATTTTTTTATTTTACGCTGTTTCGTTGATAGCATTTACTATGCATTCTGCCGGAGCTGCGTCAATGATAACATACTTGAGGTTACCGTTGATGAGGTCCTGTACTGCGAGTGAACCGCTCTTATAGCCTACTGCCTGTGCCGGAAGTCCTGCAAATTCAAATGCTTCGTCACCTTTTACATACAACAAGCCTGTTGTACCTGTCTGACCACCGATTTTGTCTGTCTTTTGAAGTTGATTTAAAATTGCAGCAACATCGTCAGCAGTTTTGCACTCGTCAAATGTTGTATCGTCTGCTGTTGTGATAACTTTTTGTGAAGCGTTGTAGTATGAATCTGTAAATGTTACATACTCTTCACGCTCTGCATTTACTGTAAGACCTGCAATGGCAATGTCGCACTTGTGCTGACCTACTGTAAGGCAAACTGCGTCAAAGTCCATATTTTTAATAACAAGTTCTTTGCCGAGTTTGTCTGCAAGAAGTTTTGCAATTTCCATATCTATACCATAGAAATTTTTACCGTCTGTTGTGTACTCAAAAGGCTCAAATGCTGCGTTTGTTGCAACAACAAGTTGGTCTTTTGAAGAATCTTCAGCTGCTGAAACTACTGCTGTCGGCTCTCCGCCTGCAAAATATTTGTCACAGATTTTGTCAAGAGTTCCGTCTGCTTTGATTTCAGCGATGAATTCGTTTACTTGTTTGAGAAGTTCCGGTTGGTTTTTATCTACACCGAAAGCATACTGCTCGTCTGTGAGTTTAATGTCAACAACCTTTACTTTTGCTTCGCTTTTAGTGTCATCTCCGCTGTTTTTTGAACAAGCTGCAAATGCAGTCACCATCATAATTACTGCAAGAACAACTGATACTAATTTAACTGACTTTTTCATAATGTTTCCTCCGTAAATTATTGTTATTGAATTAAGCGTTTATTCGCTTTTCATTTGATGACTCTATTGTAAATCATATTTATTCATTTGTCAAGAATAAAAATGCATAATTATCACATTTTATAAATAATTGTTAAATTTAACTATTTAATTTAGTTATTTTTATTGCAATCTTATACGATTTTTGCATATTATACATTTTTGTATGTATATTCATTGCTTTTATGCATTTTCTTTCTCTTTTATTTTTTTGTTTTTCTTATAATTTTTAAGGTATTCATTTGTTTCCTTTATTACAATCGGACTGAGTGATATAAGTGCTATAAGATTTGGAAAAGCCATCAATCCGTTTACAATGTCTGCAATAGTCCATACCGCTTTAACTGTCATATAAGGTCCTATAAATACGGCAATTATATAAAGCCATCTGTATATTATGATTGCGACTTTAGATTTATTGAACAAATATTCAACGCATCTTTCGCCGTAATAATTCCAGCCGAGAATTGTCGTAAAAGCAAAAAACACAAGGCTAAAGGTCAAAATAAGTGCAGGCACTTGTTCGGGCAAAAAGTACATTCCCTTTTGAAAAGCGTCAATACTAACCTGTGCTCCCTCAAGATTTTCATTCTTCCAAGAACCCATCATAACGATTGCAAGACCTGTCATTGTACAAATAACAATAGTATCAAAGAAAGTACCGGTCATTGAAACAAGTCCCTGACGAACAGGGTCTTTTGACCTTGCGGCAGCGGCTGCGATAGGTGCTGAACCCAAACCTGACTCATTTGAAAAAATACCTCTTGCAATACCTTTTTGCATTGCGATTGCCATCGACGCCGTAGCACCACCCGCAAAAGCACGAATTCCAAAAGCACTTTCAACAACTTCTGCAACAGCACTCGGAAGTTTTGAAATGTTTGTTACTATAATTAATATTATTGATACAATATAAAGCACTGCCATAAAAGGAACTATGACTGTTGAAACACTTGAAATTCTTTTTAAGCCGCCGATTACAACAAGAAAAACCAAAACGGTAAGGACAACGGCTGTAATAACAGTTGTAACTGTATATTCTGCACCTAAAATATTTACTGTATGTTTTGCTTCAGGGTCAAAAACTCTGTTTACGGCAGTTGAAATACCGTTTACCTGAGAGAAAGTACCTATACCTATAAGACCGCAAAGTCCACCAAAAACGGCAAAAAGTTTACCGAGCCATTTCCACTTTTTACCCATTCCGTTTTCAATATAGTAAAACGGGCCGCCGAGAACATGACCGTTTTCATCTATATTTCTGTATTTAATAGCGAGAAAGCCCTCTGCATACTTTGTAGCCATTCCGAAAAATGCTGCAATCCACATCCAAAACAAAGCACCCGGACCGCCTGCCAAGATACCGATTGCAGTTGCAACCCCGACGATATTTCCCGTACCGATAGTTGCGGAAAGTGAAGTACACAAAGCACCGAAACTCGATACTTCGCCCTTTTCTCCCTCCTCGTCTTTAAACATAAAACGAAGAGCGGCAGGCAAAAACCTGACCTGCAAAAATCCCATTCTTACAGAAAAGTAAATGCCGACGAACAAAATAAGTATTATGAGCGGTGCGCCCCACACAAAACCGTCAATTTTTTCAAGTATTTGATTAAATTTATCCATACTTCCTCCAAACAATACATATCAAAATATGTGTAAAATTATTTACTATTTTACCACTGTACAACGATTTTTTCAACGAAAATTTTTATCCGTCTTTTTCAACAAATTATAACAAAATATACAACAAAACGACAATATAAAAAAGGAGCGTAGTTTCCCACGCTCCAAAAATTATTTTAACATGTAAATATATAGTAAAAATATATAATTATTTTATATCATAATTATAAAACAATAAAAATTATAACCGTATAATTTACATTATTTCGAGTGTAAATCCGAACTTCAACGGTTTAAGTCCTTTAAACCAAATACAGTATTCAGACGGAAGTTTAGGACCGCAACTGTTACTGCCCGTACCTCTCATAAAGCCGTCTATACAAATTCTCGTTGTGTCAAGGTCTGGTATATCTTCAATATGCTTTGCCTTTTTAATCTGCTTATCACAGCAATGAGATGCCTTGAAGTTAACAGAGTTGTCATTTGCTCTGACAATCATTTTATTGCCTTTTTCATTGCTTATTTCAGCAAAATGAACATCGCACCTGTTACCGCTGTCCTGAGGTTTAATATACTTATGAGAAAATTCGGAAACAGTTTTACAATAAACTCCAAACGGAGCGTGTTCCGAAAAGTCTGCATAGTTTTCTTCAGGACCGTTACCCATATAGCGTACATTTTCAAACTCTTTCGGCATTTCGAGAGAAAGACCAAACTTTGAAAGTACAAGCGGCAATGGGCTGAGTTTTGAAATAGACGCAGTTACTTTAAGTCTGCCTTTTTTATCAAGTTCATATACAACAGTAACTCTTGCAATCACAAAAATGCCTCTTGTTACAATGTTGTACTTAACTTTTACGCACGGTTTTTCTTCCGTTGAAGAAATTTTGCAGGAACTTACAACTGCTTTTGCACTCATCAGTCCCGTAATCTGCCAATAAATGAGCATAAATTGGTCGTTGTCTATGTAAGGTCTGAAAACTTCGGGTACAAAGCCTTTATTTTCGGATGGATTTTGATTGATATATTGAACGCCGTTTTTAGCATAACTTTCAAGACAACCCGTCTTTGCGTCAAAAACAACTTTTGTACTGCCTGTCTCTGCAAAAATTTTACCGTTTTCCTTTTTAAATCCTACATTTTCATCAAACTCGCCGTTTTGCAAATGCTTTCTTATAATGCACTGCTCTGTTGCAATTTCAAAACCTGTTTCTTTATCTGTATATATAAAGTTTACTCGTGTGTCAAACGGTGTATCAAGTGCAGGGCTTTCTATTTTGAAAAGTTTTGTTTCGCCTGCCGGAACAGATAAATCCACATCGCCCTTATCAGTAACTTCGCCGTTTACAACTATATTCCAAGTGATTGACATTGAATCGCTTGAAACAAAACTGTTTGTGTTCTTAAACTCAAAAAGATTTCCTTCAACAAACTTTGCTCTTACGGGGCGATAGCAGGTTTTCATTTCCAAAGCACCCGACGACGGTTTTCTGTCTGGGAAGAAAAGTCCGTCAACGCAGAAGTTGCCGTCGTGGATAGGTTCATTATGGTCGCCGCCGTATGTCCACTTATTCTCTGCTTTATCATCATACACGCTGTGGTCTGCCCATTCCCAGATACAGCCGCCCATAAATCTCTCTGAAGAATAGAAAAGTTCCATATATTCTTCAAGTCCGCCCGGTCCGTTGCCCATTGCGTGAGCATATTCGCACTGGAAGAACGGTTTGTTTTCGTATTTTTTACCGCCGTTTCCTGCTCTTACTTTTCTCATCAAATCGGGAGTTGCGTACATATGAGAAACAACATCGTATGCCCAGCGTTTACTTCTGTTTACGCCCTCGTAATGAACGGGAATTTCAGGATTTTCCTTTTTCAAGAAATCATAGCAGACATCTTGACATTTATAACCGCCCGACTCATTTCCGAGCGACCACATAGTGATACTCGGATGGTTTTTATCTCTTTCATACATTCTTACAACTCTGTCGAGATAGTGTTCCTTCCATTTAAGGTCGTTACTGAGTCTGTTCGGTCTGTAAACAGTTCTGTAATCGTAAAATCCGTGAGTTTCAATATCTGCCTCATCGACAACATATAAACCGTAAAAATCACAAAGCGTAATAAAAATCGGGTCAGGTGGATAGTGTGATGTTCTGACTGCGTTACAGTTGTACTCTTTCATAAGTCTTACATCAAGTTCCAAATCATCAAAATTCATCACATAGCCTTTTGTCATATGCGTATCGTGATGGTTTACGCCCTTGATTTTTATAGGTTTATCATTAAATTTGAACACAACGCCGTCAATATCAATATGCTTAAATCCTACATAAGTTCTGAAACATTCTTCAACGCCGTTTTCACTTGATAAAACAAAGACAACTTTGTACAGTTCGGGAGTTTCGGCAGTCCACTCCAAAACATCTATATCATCGACAACTGCACTGTTATCATTGCCGAGAGTTACTGTTTTTTCGACATTTTTACCGCTTATCACAACTTCTGTTTTACAATCGTTTGAAAAACTGCCTGTTACAGAAAGTTTAAGACTGTAATTTTTTCCGTCAAAAACAGGACGGGCAATAAAATCGTCTATATGATTTTTATTTCTTGAAATGATGAAAACATCACGGAAAATGCCGTTTTCTCTAAACATATCCTGACACTCAAGATATGTACCGTTGCTCCATTTATATACGACGCATACAATTTCGTTTTCGCCCTGCACAAGTTCATTTGAAATATCAAACTCTGCCGTATTGTGCGAGCCTTCACTGTATCCGACATATTTTCCGTTGACATAAACTGACAAAGCACCTGCAACGCCTAAAAAAGAAAGTATATTGTTATCTTTCTTTTCATTCATAACAAAAACATTTCTGTAAATTGCAACGGGAATATCCTCAGGAATATAAGGAGGATTTTTCTTGAACGGATAACGAGAATTGATATATGCAATTTGGTCATAGCCGTTTCTCTGCCATGTTGACGGCACCTTGAGTGAGCCGAATGAAAGTTTTTCCGTATCTATTTCATCTGAAAGTTCGCTGATTTTTTCATAATACTTAAAGTCCCATTCTCCGTTTAAAACAAGCACACGCTCCGAATTGAAACGCTCTGTTTTATAGTCTGTCTTTTCAAGTGCTTCAACAGACGAAAACGGAATGAAATAACTTCTTGCTTTTAACTTATTTTCTTCAAAAACAGAAAAATCTTTATAGTTTGTTTTGTTAATTAAATATTTCATAATCTATCACCCGCATATAAATAACGGTCGCAATGCTGCTGCGCCCTGCGACCATTATATGATGTTATATAAATATTTTAACTCAACTGACTTGCATTTTCAAGTTCAGCCTGAAGTGCTTTTTCTTTTTCTTCTCTAAACTTTTTGAGTTTTGCTTCCTGTCCTCTTTCATCGAACTTGTAGAAGAACATAGGAATAGCCTGTCCGATAAGTCCGATAGCACCGAGTCCTGTAAGCATAAAGAAGATGACATTGAGTACAACAGTATAGTCTGTGCCTGCAATAACACTTGACTGAGTTGTTGAAACAATGAGAGGTTTTACATAGTTTTCTGTGATTTCGCCCATCTTAACTGCATCGTAACCTACTGCACCTACGATATTGAGCATAACAACATTGAAAACTGCGATTGAAATTTTATTTACAAGGCTTCTGAATGAGAATACTGTACCCTCAAGTCTTTCGCCTGTTTTCATTTCTATATCGTCAACCGTGTCGGAGAACATTGCTATAAGAAGAACAAGGCTCATACCAACAGGGAAGTTTGTGAAGAAACGAAGAATTGTATATGTAACTGCACCTGCTACTGTGTTGTAAGGAATAATCCATACGCCGATAACAAATGTCAAAATATCTGCCGCAGCACCCAAAAGGCTCATCCATATCCAAAGAGTTTTCTTGTCCATCTTCTTGAGAAGAACAGGGATGATAGCCATTGAAAGCATATATGAAATACCGCTTCCGATTTGAAGAAGAGGAGTGAGAAGTCCCTCATTTGTAAGTGAAATGCTAAGACCTGTTACATCCTTTATCCAAGCGCAAAGCTCGTCCATAGGAATAACGCCGATACAGTTCCATTTTGCAAAGTACGGAAGGAACATTGCACCTATATTTACTATACCGGTAAAGAAAGCACAAACTGTAAGAACACGCATCTTGCTGTCTGCAAAAACTATTTTCAAGCCTTTGAAATAGTTTGTCTTTTTAGGCGGAATATAAACTTTTTCTTTTATACCGAAGTATGAAATGAAAATCGGAATACCTGCCATTACGGAGAAAATAACTGCACTCCAGAAATAGCCCTGCTTTTCGTTTTCTGCACCTGTACCCCAAAGACCTGCAATGGTGAAGAAAAGAATTGACGGAAGGATTGTTCCGATTGAACCTACAATGTTTGAAACTGAAACGGCTTTAACTCTCAACTTATCTTCAGGGAAAACAAGTGAATTGAGTCCCTGATAAGGAATATCAATAGCCGTGTAGAATGTGTAGTAGATAAGGTATGCGATAATTGCGTATGCAAAGTTACCTTTTTGACCGAAATTTACAGGGAAGAAAAGAAATGCCGTTGCAAGACATGCAGGCAAAACCATCCATAAAATATACGGTCTGCATTTACCTTTTTTCGTTCTTGTTTTGTCAACAATCATACCCATAATCGGGTCGTTGATTGCGTCCCATACCTTTGTACCGGAAAGCACGATAGATGTCATGGCAAGCGTAAGGCCGAGAACATCCGTAAGGTAAAGGTTAAGTGCCGTACCGATAAGTGTCTGTATAGTCAACAGACCAAACGGTAAAAGTGAAAATGCCATAATTTCTCTGAAATTGGCGTCTCTTAAATTTATTCTTTTACTCATAACACTCTCCTGAAAATAAATATTTTAGCCGTTTTTATTTCAGAGTAAGAAAAATTGAACACAATACGAATTCAAATAATTCTTAAATGATTTTTCAATCATAATTATTCAATCATATTGAGTTCGACAGTTCTCCCCCTGATTTTTACAACTTATATATAATACATTTTTTTATGTACTATGTCAATAATAAAAAACAGACAAAACGGTCTGTTTCTATATATCTTTTACAAACAAGCCGTTTTGTCGTCTTTTTTGTTTAATTTTATCTTTAAAATCTTCAAAAAAATCAAAAAAATCAAAAATAAAATTCATTTTTAAGACTTCTTGAAAAAAGCGAATTGAGCGTTTCCATCTTGTCGCCGTTTTCATAAAGCATCTTGTAAACTGCATTGCAAATAGGCAAGTCCACACCGTACTTTTTGCCGAGTTCAACAAGTGCTTTTACGGTATAGTAACCCTCTGCAAGTTTATCAAACTTTTCTCCGTTTATAAACATTTCGCCAAACTGTCTGTTGTGGCTGTATTTTGAAAAGACAGTTGCCTCATAATCGCCCAAATGGCAAAGACCGTACGCCGAAAGTTCACTGCCGCCCATAGTTTTGATAAGTCTTGCGATTTCTCTTGTTCCCCTTGACATCAACGCACCTTTAAGTGAGGAAAGTTTTGCACCGTCAAGCATACCTGCAGCAATACCTACAACATTTTTTGCCGCCGCCCCTATTTCGTTTCCGAGCAAATCCGTACCGTAATAAAAACGGATAAGGTCGCTTGAAAACTCATCTACAAGCATTTTTTTGGTTTTCTCGTCTTCACTGTCGATAACCATACAGTTCGGCACACCGTTATAAAACTCCTGAACATGACCGGGACCGAGCCAAACGGCAGTTTTATTTGAAGCGTCTGTATTTTTCTGTACGATTTCCGACAAACGCTCAAGTGTTGTTGTGTCAATTCCTTTCATACAAAGCACAAAAATTTTATTTTTCAAATCGAGTGCTTTTAAATCCTGCATCAGCCCCTTGAGTTGTTGGGAACTGATTGAAATTACAACAATGTCTTTATCGCAAAGGCAGGAAAGATTTGTTGAAAGTTTTATCGACTCGCTGAGTTCGATTAAATCATTTTTTCTTTCTGCAAGAAACCTTGCCATATTTTTTGAATTTTCTCTTCCGTAGAGAGTGACATCGTGACCGATATGGTCAAGATACCAAGTTATAAACGAACCCCATCGTCCGCATCCTATTACCGAAATTTTCATTTTGCCCTACCTAAGCTGTGGAATAACCGCTGTTGAAATTTGGAAGAATATCAAAAGCGATATTGCGTCCAAAATGGTTGTGATAAACGGATTTGCCACAACGGCAGGGTCAAACCCGATTTTTTTAACAAGTATTGGCAGGACAGAACCTATAATTTTCGCTATCATTACCTCTACTATAAGCGTGAGTGAAACGGCAAGTGCAACAGTAATTGTTACTGCCTCATTTTGAAATGCGAGCCTGTCTATAAGAAGCATCTTTACAAAATTGACGGCTGCAAGACTGCATCCGCAAAGAAGACCTACCATCAACTCTTTTTTTACTATTTTAAAAACATCTTTATACCGAACTTCTCCCAAAGAAAGTGAGCGAATAATCGTACTTGCCGCCTGTGAACTCGAGTTACCGCCCGTACCCGTAAGCATCGGTATGAACGATGTCAAAACAACTACTGCTTTTAATTTATCCTCAAAAGAAGTAATGATTAACTGTGTAAATGTCGCAGAAATCATAAGTATAAGAAGCCACGGCATACGCTTTTTAAATGTTTCAAACGCACCCGTTTTCAAATACGGCTTATCATTCGGAACGATAGCAGCCATACGCTGAATGTCCTCCGTACTCTCTTCTCGAAGTACATCCATTGCGTCATCGACAGTTATGATGCCTACAAGTCGTTCTTCCATATCGCAAACCGGCATAGCAAGGAAATTGTACTTGTCAAACTGGTTTGCAACCATCTCTCTGTCGTCTAAAGTATGGAACAAAATAACATTTTTTTCCATAAAATCTTCAATCATATCGTCATCGTCGTGAATGAGAAGTTCCTTAACCGTTGTAACGCCCAAAATTTTTCTGAATTTATCCGTTACATAGCAAGTATATACCGTTTCTTTATCAACCGCCGTACGCTTAATTCTTTTTATGGCGTCTTCCACCGTCATATCTCTTTTAAGGTCAACAAACTCAGTTGTCATAATACTGCCCGCACTGTCTTCAGGATACCTGAGCAAACTGTTTATTGTTCGCCTTGTCTCCTTGTCAGTGTTTTTCAAAATTCTTTTTACAACATTTGCCGGCATTTCCTCAATAATATCTACCGTATCGTCAAGGTACAACTCGTCAAGCACTTCCTGCAACTCCGAGTCGGACAAAGTGTGAATGAGGCTTTCCTGCGTATCATTGTCAAACTCTACAAAAGCCTCTGCTGCATTTTCCTTACCCAAAAGTCGAAAAATTATACCTCTTGTAGCATCATCAAGTTTCTCAAGCGTATATGCTATATCGGTTGGATTAAGTTCATTTAATTTTTCTTTAATCTCCGAATACTTCTTATTCGAGTAAAGCGACACAATTTCATCTGCCAAAAATTCATCTTGGTTAAAATCCATATAAGCCGCCCCCTTTCAATGATTTTGTTATCACATTGCATTTTCTCCGTCAAAAAATGACACATTGTCGGGTTTGTCTGTATTTATCAAGTTCTTTCTTGCCCAAAAAACGCAGGCAAAGACGATTGCAAGTCCACATACAGTCGATATTATCGCAATATACAAAGGCGGACCTGATAAAAACGGCTTGCTTTTCACTATCTTTTCAAAGTCGCCGTCAAATAAACATTGCTGAAATTCCTTTTGTGTTAAATTAACACGGTTGATTTTAAACTTGTACTCTCTTACGGTTTTATCTGACGCTATTACGCTGATGATTACGGGTTGCTGCTGTTTTTCATCAAGAACAAACTCAAACGGTCCCGAACAAACTGCATTTCCGTCGTGTGCCGTCGGATAAATGTTAAGAACGGTTAAATCTTTCGGAATGTACAATTTGTACTCTTTTAAATCGTCTCGTATATCGTCTTTTAAATATGCACAGTTAAATTCGATATTTTCAAGTGTATTGTCGGAATTTGTTTCAATTTCGGTGAGATTTGAATACATAAATCTATACCGACTTTCCGTAACGCCGTCAGTAACGACTGCAACTATGCCCATATCCACTCCCGCCTCGTCAGTTTCATAGTTGACAAAAAGGTTGCCGGAAGTAAGTTCATAACTTTTAAGTTTCGGTCTGACACTTTCGTTTTCAAGAGTGAAAGTATAGTCAAATCTGTCTTTTGAAAAAGGCTCATTGATATTGCCGTTTGTAAACGACACAGAAACAAGTTTACACTCACTGCTTGTCGGTTCCTCAGAACTCACCGTGCCGTCTGCAAACGCAAAGCCGCAAAATGAAAAACAGTAAACAAATAAAACAAAAAAACACAAAAAACGATTGACTGCTCTTTTCACTTTACGCCCCCTCAAACATTTACATTAAGCCTTGAATTTTACATTTTAAAGTTATTTCTAACAAACAAAAACACGATTTTTAATTGTGAAATTCACTTTTAAATATCGCCTTAAACTATCATTTCACAACAGAATAACTGATATTCGGAATTTTCTCCAACTCTTTTACGGCTTTTTCATCGCTCGTATTTACAAAATAGAACTCGTCGCTTTTGGCATTTTCGGAAATATACGAAACATCATTAACTGCAACTGCACGATAAAATTTAATATCCGTACCCAAATCCGCAACAAGTTTATTCACAAGTTCCGTATAGTAATCTCTGTTTGCGTCAACCATTCCCGCAGGGAAATCAAAACCGTCGAGAACAAAAATTTTCACGCCGTTTGCTCTGACTTCTTCTATTATACTCTTAATATAGTTATAAGCGTCTGCACTGTCGGGATTTAAGTATGTCTTGCCGTTTTTATCTATATAAACAGACGCATCAAAATCGTTTAAAATCGCTGAAGAAGTATTGATTTTCGGCATTATTCCGTCTTCATAGCAATAAACTCTTGCTATCGGAGTAATATCGTTTGCATAAAGTGCCATAGCCGACTTTGAAAACTCAGCGGCAGGCTGGGAAACGGCATTTTCACTTTTTACAAGCGTAAGTTCACTGTTATACGCAACGGTGCCGTCAGCCCTTTTAACATCGAAAACGGCGGAAGAATAACTGCCGTCTGTACAATACTTTATAAGCGACTCAAGTTTTGAAGCATTGTCAAGAGTCTGTGTCTGAACAAAGCAGGCGTTGAAGAACATATCTATACTGTTAAGGTTCGGCGTCTGCGAAGAATCGCCCGAAACAGAACTTGCATTTTTAGACGGCGACACTCTTATCATATAAAAATCCATAGCCGTATATCCGAAAAACACAATGGCAACGGCACATACAACTATAATGGCATTTTGCAAAACAGTACGCTTTTTTTCAGGCGACACTTTTTTCTTTTTTGTTTTGGGACGCTTATAGTCAAACTTATCTGAATAATACCCGTTATAAATATATTTATCGGCAAAGTCTATCGGTCTGCCTTTTGGCTCTTCAGTCCATTTTCCGCCGTAACTTGCATTGCCGTAATAATTTCTGCGATTATTATTTTTTCTCTTTTTTACTTTCTTTGTTTTCACTTTGCACAACTTCTCAATTTACAAATTGTTTCAGACGGATTGTCACTTTTAAATACGGCAGAACCTGCCACAAGTACATTTGCACCGTTTTCAACTGCAACAGGTGCAGTTTCATAGTTAATGCCTCCGTCAACCTGAATATCAAGTTCAGGGCATTTTTCACGCAAAATCTTTACTTTCGGCATCATATTCTGCATAAATTTTTGACCGCCAAAGCCGGGTTCAACGGTCATTACAAGCACCATATCCAATTCGTCAAGGTACGGAAAAACTGTTTCGACAGGCGTTGACGGTTTGATTGCAATGGCAGTTTTAACGCCTCTTTTCTTGATTTTTGCTATTGTTTCCGAAATGTCGCTGTCGCATTCTATATGAAAAGAAATCAAATCTGCTCCCGCATCGCAAAAATCGTCTATATAACTGCACGGCTCCGAAATCATCAAATGAACATCAAACGGAACATTGCACACTTTTTTCAAAGACGCAATAACGGGTGCTCCCATTGTTATATTCGGTACAAAGTGTCCGTCCATAACATCGAGATGAATAAGGTCGGCACTCTCGCATTTTTTTAATTCTGATTCAAGATTTGCAAAATCACTTGCAAGCATTGAGGGTGAAATTTTAATTTCCATAATATCTGCCTCCGTTACCAAGTATCAATATTTTAACATTATGAAATACAAAAAGCAATAATATAAAATATATAATTAAATATTATTAAAATTTATTTATAAAATATATACTTTTTATTGTAAGTTTGTCCGTACAGACAAAATATGGTTGATATTATGAATGCGTTGTAGTAGAATATATAAAACTTTTTAAAACAGCAAACTTATTAAAATTTGAAATCAAAATACAAAATCAACAAAATCATACGGAGGTAAAAAATGATTCAGGCAAACAATGTAACTGTACAATTCGGCGGAAGAACTTTATTTCAGCGTGTAAATGTAACTTTCTCTGCCGGAAACTGCTACGGTATCATAGGCGCTAACGGAGCAGGAAAATCAACTTTTTTGAAAGTTCTCAGCGGTGAACTCGAACCGCAAAAGGGCGAAGTTTTCATCACTCCCGGAGAAAGACTTTCCGTTTTAAAGCAGGACCACTTCGCTTATGACGACTGTGAAGTAGTAAAAACCGTTCTTATGGGCAACCCCCGTCTTATAGAAATTATGGAAGAAAAGGACGCTCTCTATGCAAAGCCCGACTTCAGCGAAGAAGATGGTATCCGTGCAGGCGAACTTGAAGCCGAATTTGCCGACCTTGACGGCTGGAATGCAGAGTCTGACGCCGAATTTATGCTTAACAAACTCGGTGTTTCCGACGAGTTCCACTATGTAAAAATGGCTGAACTTTCAGGTGATATGAAAGTGAAAGTTCTTCTTGCACAGGCTCTTTTCGGCAACCCTGACATACTTCTTCTTGACGAGCCTACAAACCACCTTGACCTTACGGCTATCCGTTGGCTTGAAGACTTTTTGATGAACTTTGAAAACACTGTTATCGTTGTATCGCACGACAGACACTTTTTGAACAAAGTCTGCACGCACATTTGCGATGTTGACTTCGGCAAAATTGAAATGTATGTCGGCAACTACGACTTCTGGTACGAATACACACAGATGCGTCAAAGACAAGCCCGTGACCAAAACAAAAAGAACGAACAAAAAATCAAAGAACTTCAAGAGTTCATTCAGCGTTTCTCTGCAAACGCTTCTAAATCAAAACAGGCTACAAGCAGAAAGAAACAACTTGACGCTCTTGAGATGATTGAAATGCCTGTTTCAAGCCGTCGTTTCCCGTTTGTTGCTTTTCAGCCCGACAGAGAAGTAGGCAATGACTTACTGCGTGTTGACAATCTCACAAAAACAATCGGCGACAGAAAAGTTCTTGACAATGTTTCTTTTGTAATTCATCCGCACGACAAAGTTGCTTTTGTCGGCAACGATGTAGTTGCAAAAACAACTCTTTTCAAAATCATTATGGGCGAAATGGAAGCTGACGAAGGCAGTTATAAGTGGGGCGTAACAACTTCTCAAAGTTACTTCCCGTCTGATAACTCAAAATATTTTGACGGCGTTGACCTCACTCTTATCGACTGGCTCAGACAATACACAACACAAACTCTTGAAACAGATATACGAGGCTGGCTCGGCAGAATGTTGTTCAGCGGCGAGGAAGCACTCAAAAAAGCAAATGTCCTTTCGGGCGGCGAGCGTGTTCGTTGTATGCTTTGTAAAATGATGCTTTCGGGTGCAAATGTTCTTGTTCTTGACGAACCTACAAACCACCTTGACCTTGAGTCAATTACGGCTTTGAACGACGGACTTATCCGTTACCCCGAAACAGTACTTTTCACATCTCACGACCACCAGTTTGTACAGACAATCGCAAACAGAATTATCGAAATAAGTGGAGATAAAATTCTCGACAAAAAAGGCACATACGAAGAATTCCTTGCAGATTTCGACGAAGAACAACTCAAAAAATATTAATAATAACAAACAAAAAGCAGGTACTGAAACTAAATTCAGCACCTGTTTTTATTTTGTCTTATTTATGAAACAGAGCATAAAAAATGTCGGCAATACAAAGTACAACCGACATTTTACATATATTATTTTGTTTTTTAATAAACACCCTGTGCAAGCATAGCGTCTGCAACTTTTTCAAATCCTGCAATGTTTGCACCTGCAACAAGATTGTAGCCAAGACCGTATTTTTCGGCAGCCTCAACCGAGTGTTTATGAATGTCAACCATTGCTCTGTGAAGTCTTTCGTCAACTTCCTCTGCAGTCCAGCTCAAACGCTGACTGTTCTGGCTCATTTCAAGACCTGAAACACAAACACCGCCTGCATTTACTGCCTTTGAAGGAGCGATAATAACAGACTCTGTTTCCATAAAGAGATTTGTTGCTTCTTCTGTTGTCGGCATATTTGCAACTTCAATATAGTATTTTGTGCCGTTTGCAATGATTTTCTTTGCCTCTTCAAGCGTAACTTCGTTTTGAGTAGCGCAAGGCATTGCAACATCAACCTTAACTTCCCAAGGTTTTTTGTTCGGTACAAATTCTGCGCCGAATTTATCTGCATAGTCTTGAACACGGTCACGAAGTGAAGCACGCATTTCAAGCATATAGTTAATTTTTTCTTCTGTGTTGATACCGTCTTTGTCGTAAACATAGCCGTCGGGACCTGAAATCGTAACAACCTTACCGCCAAGTTCGGTAATCTTCTTTACTGCACCCCAAGCAACATTGCCAAAACCTGAAAGTGCAAATGTTTTGCCCTTAATATCGTCGTTTTCGTGTTTGAAAACTTCACAAGCATAGTAAACAGCACCGTAACCTGTTGCTTCAGGTCTGATAAGCGAACCGCCGTAAGAAATGCCTTTACCTGTGAGAACGCCGTTTTCAAAAGCACCTCTTATTCTCTTGTACTGACCGAAAAGGTAGCCAATCTCTTTACCGCCTACACCGATATCGCCTGCAGGAACATCGACGCTCGGACCGATATGACGATAGAGTTCAGTCATAAATGCCTGACAGAAACGCATAATCTCGCCGTCGCTCTTTCCTCTCGGGTCAAAGTCTGCGCCGCCTTTTGCGCCGCCCATAGGAAGACCTGTAAGTGAGTTTTTAAATGTCTGTTCAAATCCGAGAAAGAACATAATACTCGGGTTTACTGTAGGATGAAATCTCAAACCGCCCTTATAAGGACCGATTGCAGAGTTAAACTGAACTCTGTATCCACGATTTATTTGTGTGTTGCCGTTATCGTCAACCCAAGCCACACGGAATGATACCATTCTTTCAGGCTCGGCCATTCTTGACAACAAGTCTGCTTTAACATACTCCGGATGTTCTTCAACAACTTTTTCAAGAGATGAGAAAACTTCTTTAACGCACTGGATATACTCCGGCTTATCGCTGTCTCTCTTTTCCACTTTGGCTAATACGCCTTCAATGTAATCGTTCATCTAAAATCACCTTTCTTTGCTAAGTAAAAGCAAGTTTTTGCTCCCCTTAGCATTAAACATAACACATATAAAATGATAAATCAACAGTAAAAGGCAAAATAATTATTGTTAATTTTTTACCAAATAATTGTTAATTTTTTGCCAAAATCAATTTGTAAAAATATTTCAAAAAAAGCCCGAAAATCAAGTAATATTCGGGCTTTCAGGTTATTTTTATTTAATCACCGTTCCGATAGAGTTTGGAGCCATTGCAGCAGCATTGCTCTCGTCTGTATCAATGTGCATTGCAAGTGCATAACTGTCAGAAACTCTTACTACAACATCGCCGAAAATGAGGCTTCTGCCGTCTGTTGTCGGAACTTCAACTTTAACGATTTGTTTGTCTTCAAGTCCCATTCTTTCTGCGTCTGCAGTTGTAGCGTGAATATGTCTTTTAGCTGCAATAACGCCTTCGGTAATCTCTATTTCGCCTTTAGGACCTACAAGTTTGCATCCTGCAGAACCTGCAATGTCGCCCGACTCTCTTACAGGAGCTTTAACACCGATTGAGCGTGCGTCTGTAAGGCTGAGTTCAACCTGAGTATCTTTTCTGACAGGTCCGAGAATTGAAACGCCTGCAAGTTCTCTTTTTGGACCTACAACTGTTACTCTTTCTTCACAAGCAAACTGACCCGGTTGTGAAAGCATCTTTTTAACAGTGAGTTCATAGCCTTCACCGAAAAGTGTTTCGAGGTCTTTTTGTGAAAGGTGGATATGTCTTGCTGATATTTCTACCGTAACCTGATTGTTTTCCATAGTCTTTACTCCGTTTCATAAAATTTTAAAAATAACATAATTATTTAATTCCGAAAACTATTTTATACTCAATTAATGCGTTTTTCAAGGAATTTTTGCAATTCTGAAATATTAAAGCAAATCAACCAAAAATTGATATTTTAACATTAAAATTTTTAAACTTATTTACAATAAAAAACTCCGTAATTTTCTTTAAATCGAAAACTGTAATTGACAAAAATGATTTTCAAATGTATAATTTAATTAACTTAATAAGTCAGGGGTGCTTTCGGGCTGAGATAATACCCTTCTACTCGTTCGGTAATGCGAACGCAGAAGACATATATAAAGCAAATTTTGCGCCTCTGAGTACATTTGTATTCAGGGGCTTTCTTTGACTTTTTCTTTGACTTATAGAGTAATTTTTTCAGGAGGTGTTTTTTAATGAACAAAAACACAAAAAAAATCGTCACCTGCGGTGTACTTATTGCTTTGGCGACGGTTCTTTCATTCATCAAAGTATATGAATTGCCGTACGGCGGCTCTATCACTCTGTTTTCAATGGTGCCGATTGTTGTACTCGGGTACAAGTACGGCATAAAATGGGGCATTTTTTCAGGCGTCATTTACAGTGTGCTTCAGGCAATTCTCGGTGCTACACAGAGTCAGGCGTTTGCAGGACTTTCGGGTGGAAATGTCGTAGTTATGGCATTTTTAGACTATGTTGTTGCATTCACGGTTCTCGGTCTTGCAGGTATGTTTAAAAACAAAATCAAAAATCATACGGTTGCAGCAGCAGTAGGCAGCGGTGTAGTGGTATTTTTAAGATTTATCGCTCACTTCTTCTCAGGTTGGATACTCTGGGGAAGCTATGCAGAAAGTTTCTTTGCAGAAACAATGAACAATGCGTTCGGTCAGTCTGTACTTGAAACATTTTCAGGTCAATCTTTGGCAGTCGTTTATTCACTTGTTTACAACGGCAGTTATATGTTGCCCGAACTTCTCGTTACCGTACTCGGTGTGCTTGCACTTATGGCAGTTAAGCCTGTTCGCAAACTCATTGTCAACGAAGACGCATAAAAGTTTCACTTTATTTTATATCGTAAAAAACACAAAAACACGGCAAAGTTTAAAACTCTGCCGTGTTTTTTCTTTTTATGTTTTTTAAAAAATAGTTTTGTTGTATTTAACTATAATGCACAACATATAAATTACTGATACCGAGAGCAAAATTATACCTATCCAATAACCAAAATTTGTTTTAAAAATAGAATTTACAGCCGGCATCAAAACCATACCGAGACCGACAACAGCCAAACCTATTGATATTTTTTTACAAAATATATTTATATTTTCAGACTTTATATTTTTATAATGATATGCGTGTAAGAGTTCGAGTTTTTTATTAATTCCTATTTGAAAAGCACAAAAAAAGCACAAAATTCCTACTAAAGTTTCAACAATAATTTCGATAATGTCCACAATCATTCCTCCCCGCAGACAAAAAACGGCAAAAAACATTCGTCATTTTTTGAAATCATTATTATATAATTTTATTAATTTTCACTTTATTTTTCCATTACAATTATATCATATATAAAAAAATCGGTCAACAAGTGTCTTTTCATTCAAAATATTGTGGAAATTGAAAGCGTTTTGTGGTATGATTGTTGTATTATAGAATTTTAAGAAAGGAATATCCAAACAGAATGGAAAAGAAAAAAATCATTCTTACAGGCGACAGACCGACAGGCAGACTTCATGTCGGACACTATGTAGGCTCTCTTAAAAGGCGTGTTGAACTTCAAAACTCAGGCGAGTATGATAAAATTTATGTTATGATTGCCGACGCTCAGGCTCTCACTGACAACGCAGAAAATCCCGAAAAAATCAGACAAAATGTTTTAGAGGTTGCTCTTGACTACCTTGCCTGTGGAATTGACCCTGAAAAAACCACAATTTTCATTCAGTCACAAATTCCTCAATTAACGGAACTTTCTTTTTACTATATGAATCTCGTTACGGTTTCAAGACTTCAAAGAAATCCTACCGTTAAATCGGAAATCAAAATGCGTAACTTCGAGGCAAGCATTCCTGTCGGCTTTTTCACATACCCAATAAGTCAGGCAGCTGACATTACGGCTTTCGGAGCAGACACAATTCCTGTCGGCGAAGACCAACTTCCGATGATTGAGCAGACAAAGGAAATTGTACACAAATTCAACTCCGTTTACGGAGATACACTCGTTGAACCGACTGCATTTTTACCGACAAACAAAGCGTGTCTTCGCCTTCCCGGCATTGACGGAAAAGCGAAGATGAGCAAATCGCTCGGCAACTGCATCTACCTTTCAGATACGGCAGAAGAAGTTTCGGCAAAAATTATGAGTATGTTCACAGACCCGAATCATCTTAAAGTTTCCGACCCGGGCAATATTGAGGGCAACACAGTCTTTACTTATCTCGACGCATTTTGCACCGACGAACACTTTGCTGAATTTTGGAACGACTACAAAAATCTTGACGAACTCAAGGAGCATTACCAAAGAGGCGGTCTCGGTGATGTTAAAATTAAAAGATTTCTCAACAAAGTTATGGAGTCGGAACTTGCTCCTATCAGAGAAAAAAGACTTGAACTCGGCAAAAGAATTCCCGAGATTTACGAAATTCTCAAAAACGGCAGCATAGAGGCTGAAAAAGTTGCAGCCAAAACTCTTGAAAGTGTAAAATCTGCAATGAAAATAAACTACTTTGACGACGAAGCCTTGATTAAATCACAAATTGACAAATATAATGTTTGATTTCAATATCTAAACTTCAACATTTTGACGCATCGCAACGCAGAATTTTTTATATTTTGCAAGTGCGGTGCGTTTAAAATTAAAATATATTTATATTTCTCGATTTTTTATATTTTATATTCTGAAATTATATTAAACTGTATTTTAAAACTATTTATTACAACCAAGTTTTATGAATTGACAAGACAAACCTTTATTGTTATACTAAAACTGAAATTAAAACTACATATTTACATTACTACATTTACATTTGTTTTTTCAAATGATGATTTTGAGGTGGAATAATGGATAAAAACAAAGTCAGCATCACAATAGGCGGTGCTTCATACACAATCGTTTCTGAAGACGCTCCCGAGTATGTTACAGACTTGGCAGAAGCACTCAATACAGAGATAAAAAAAATTATCACGGAAAACCCGTCGCTTTCACAGACACAAGCGGCAGTGTTAATTGCACTTGACCAAATGGACGCAGCAAAAAAAGCAAGTGCATCGTCGGACAACCTTCGTGCACAAATCAAAGACTATCTTGAGGACACCACAAGAGCAAAAATGGAAGCAGACTATGCTCGTCACGAAATTGAAAGACTCAACAGAGAAATCGCAAATCTCAGAGGAAAGTTGCAGCAGAAATAATATATGAAAATCGAAATACTTGCTCCCGCAGGAAGCGGTGAGTCTTTAATTGCCGGAGTCAGAAGCGGTGCAAACGCAGTTTATCTCGGCGGTAAACTGTTCAGTGCTCGCCGAAACGCCGGCAATTTTAATGATGAAGAACTTGAAAATGCAATAAAATACTGTCACGAAAGAAATGTAAAGGTATATCTCACAATAAACACGGCTATTTTTGACAGCGAGATGAAAACTGCCGTAGATTTTGTGGGAAAAGCGTTATCTTTCGGAATTGACGCCCTGATTATCTCTGATTTAGGGCTTATTAATGCTGTAAAAAACACTTACAAAAACGCTGTTTTACACGCCTCAACTCAAATGAGCGTATGCACATCCTACGGTGCAAAATACCTTGAAAAACTCGGTTTTTGCCGTATGGTACTGCCCCGTGAGATGACAAAAAACGAGATAAAAGATATATCTGAAAAGACAGAACTTGAAACGGAAGTTTTTGTACACGGCGCACTTTGTATGTGCCTTTCAGGTCAATGCAGGCTTTCTGCCGTTATAGGTTCACGAAGCGGAAACAGAGGACTCTGTGCCCAGCCCTGCCGTCTTCCGTTTTCTGCAAAGGCAAACGGTTCGGCAGACCTAAGTTTGAAAGACCTTTCTTTAATTGAAAAAATTGACGAATTGTGTGAACTCGGCGTATCATCTCTAAAAATAGAAGGCAGAATGAAACGCCCCGAATATGTTGCGGCGGCCGTGTCCGACTGTAAAAAATCACTTGAAAACACATATACCGAAAAAGACAAAAAAGAGTTGATGAATGTCTTTTCAAGAAGCGGTTTTACAAGCGGATATTTTGACAACAAACTCGGTAAAGATATGTTCGGTATCCGCAGTAAAGAAAATGTTTTGGGAGCATCATCACAACTGCTCAAATCTTTTGAAAAACTTTACGAAAAAGAAAATCAAAACATTGCAGTCGATTTCAAATTCATCTGCAAAAACGGTCAAAATGCCGTTTTATATGCCAACTCACTCGGCAAAAAAGTCTGTGTAAACGGAGATATTCCCGAAAAAGCACTTAACAAGCCAATTGACTGTGAAAGCGTTTCAAAAAGACTTTCAAAACTCGGCGGAACTCAATTTTTCGCAAGGCACACAGACTGTGAAATTGACGACGGCTTAATTTTGAGTGCAAGTTCGATAAATGAAATGCGAAGATGTGCCGTTGAAAAACTTTGTTTAGAATTTTCAAAACACGATAAGACAGAGATTAAAGATTTCAACGAAGTTGAACCCGACAGGAAAATTCGCCGACCTTATCTTTGTGCAAGATTTGAAAAAGCAGAGCAAATTCCGTCAAATCATCCTTTTAAAAGAATTTGGCTTCCTGTTTATGAAAAAGAAGAAAATTTCAAAAAATTCGGTGCTGAAGTATTTATACCGAGCGGTTTATTCGGTTGTGAAAACGAAATTAAAGAAAAACTTGAAAAGTTGCATAAAGCAGGTGTCAAAAAAGCACTTTGCTCAACTATTGACGCCGTTTCACTTGCAAAAGAAACAGGTTTTGAAATATTTGCCGACCACTCTATGAACATTTTTAATTCATATACCGATTTTGAAAATGTCGTAATGCCGTTTGAACTCACTCTCGAGCAAATTTCAAAAGCAAATATCAAAAAAGAAAAAGGTCTTATTGCCTACGGCAGACTGCCTTTAATGACGACAAGAAACTGTCCCGTAAAAAATTCAATCGGTTGTCAAAACTGCAAAAAGCACGGCGAACTTACGGACAGACTCGGAAAAAAATTTCCCGTAAAATGTTCTTCTTTGCCGTGTGTAACTGTTTACAACTGCGATATTCTTGATATTTCCGATAAATTGAGCGAAGTAAAGGCTGATTTTGCCGACTTGCTTTTTACCGACGAAAGCAAAGAAGAAGTTTTAAAAATCACATCGTCATTTTTAAAAGGCGAGAGAGCCGTTTTACACGGTGCAACAAAAGGACTTTATTACAGAGGTGTTTTATAAATGATTGTACTCGCTTCAAATTCTCCGAGAAGAAAAGAACTTTTAAAAGATATTACAGAGAACTTTGTTATAAAGTCTTCAGATATTGATGAAACTGTTTTTGACAATTTGGAAATATATGAAAGTCTGAAAAAACTTTCTTTTGCAAAGGCAGAGCCGTTTGTGCGTGACGGCGACATCGTAATCGGTGCAGATACGGTAGTTGTCGCAAACGGCAAAAAACTCGGAAAACCAAAAGACGAAAAAGAAGCGTTTGAAATGCTTAAAATGCTTTCGGGAAAAACGCACAGCGTAATCACTGGAGTAACAATAGCAAGTTCAGATAAAACCGAGTCTTTTTGTTGTGAAACGAAAGTTACTTTTTTTGAACTCAGCGATGACGAAATAAAAAAATACATTAAAACAAATGATTGCTTTGACAAAGCGGGTGCTTACGGCATACAGTCGGGCGGTAAACTTTTCGTTGAAAAAATCGACGGCGACTATTTCAATGTTGTAGGTCTGCCCGTTTCTCTTCTTGCAAGAAAACTGAAAGATTTTTAAAATATTTGATTTCATTTTAGGACTTATTTTAAAAGAAATAAAAAAATTTTAATTTTTTCTTTTTTACACTTTTGCGAATGTGTAAAGATAAAATTATTTGAAAATATCATTAAAAATTGCATTTTTTTGACTCTCTGTCTTTGACAAATGAGTTGAAATTTGTCGTATTTTGTATCTTTCGGCTTGCAATTAAAAATATCGTGTGATATAATAAATAATGCGATAAGTACCATATTTTATTGCAAACAGGGCTTATCAAACCGAAATTTAAGGGAGGAAATGGATATATGGCAGCAGACCTTCATTGTCATACTAAACTAAGCGACGGTTCAGTTGGTATAGAAGACTTGATAGCCATTGCAAAAAAGAGTGGCATAGACACCATTGCCGTAACTGACCACGATTGCCTTGCAGGTACAGTCAGAGCGCAGGTAATCAGCAAAAGATACGATGTTAAAGTAATTCCGGGTGTTGAACTCTCTGCATTCGATGAAGAAGCAGGCAAAAAAGTTCACATACTCGCCTATTTGGCAGACGCACCTGACCGTCTTGAAGGACTTTGCAAGCGTACAAGCATAGCAAGAAAACGCGCAGGTCAGATAATGATGTTAAAAGTTGCTTCTCGCTTTCCCGTTTCTTCGGAGTTCATAATCTCACACGCATCAGGCTCTACAAACCTTTACAAGCAACACATCATGCACGCACTTATGGACGCAGGTTACACAGACAAAATCTTCGGCGATTTATTCCACACACTTTTCAGTCCGGAAAGTGAAGCCAATATCCTTGCTCCTACAAAATATCCATCTATTAATGAAGTTATTGAAGAAGTGCATAACGCAGGTGCTGTTGCCATTCTCGCCCATCCTGCTTTCTACAACAACTTTGATGAAATAGAAAAGTACAGAGAACTCGGTATTGACGGTATCGAGGTTTGGCATCCGAGTGCTTCGGAAAAGCAAATTGAAGATTTGATTAAATATTGCAAAAACAACGAACTTTTGATGACAGGCGGTTCCGACTTTCACGGTATCTACGGAAATGCTCCTGTTACAATTGGCTCGTGTGCAACTCCGCAGGAACATGTCGAAAAACTGCTCGGCTACAAAGCGAAGAAAAAGAGAGCACAAAGAAAAGCGGAGAAGATTGCTGCTCAACAGGCAGAAATGGAAAATTCAGAATTTTAAACGCTTTTGGGGGGAGTACAATCGTATTCCCCTTATTTTTTTAAATTTTACACAATCTTTAAATAAAAATAATAAAAGCATAACATTTACAATTTATTATAAAGTCAACAAATAAGAAAGGAAGTGATAAGTGAATATGCTGAAAAACATCATAAAGTTGATTGGTATGGGTCTTGCAATCGGAAACGATTCAATCAAAACGACAGACGAAGACATACGAATTTTCAACGACCTTGTCGATGACATTGCCAACAACGAAAACGAAAATAAGGCTGCGTGAAGCCACGAGGGAACTCCTTGCCATTGGGCAGGGCTTTTTTTATTTTATGTTGTTTTTAGCTATCACTTTTCAGTTTTCACTCATATTTTAAAAGATTTTTACCTATATTATTTTTATTATCAAATTCGCCAAATGATTTATTTACTTGTATAAATCCATATTTTTATAATGCTATTGTCCAAAAATAATGCTGAAAAATAAAAATTTGAAAAAACACAAAATAACCATTGACTTTTCCGATTTCTTGACATATAATACATTTGAACAGTTGTTCAAGTGAGGTGAAATAATGCACAACGACGAAATAATCATTGACCTTGCAGATTTATTCAAAATCTTTTCCGACTCAACACGGCTGAAAATACTTATGTCTTTAGTTGATACGGAGCGTTGCGTATCGGAAATCGGCGACGAACTGCAAATGAGTTCAACTGCCGTTTCACACCAACTGCGAGTTTTGAAGCAAAGTCATCTTGTAAAATACAGACGAAACGGCAAACAGGTTTACTATTCGCTTGCCGACAGCCATGTAGAAAGAATTATCAACTGTGGAATAGAGCATATTGAAGAATAGGAGCAAACTATGAAAAAAAAGCACAATGAAAACGAATGTTGTGAACACAACCACGACGCTTGCACCTGTGAACACGAACACGAGCATCATCACGATGCTTGCGAATGCGAACACGACCATGAGCATCATCACGATGGCTGCGGATGCGGGTGCGACCACGAGAGAGAACTCGACAAACACGAGAAAAACGAAATCATTTTCAAACTTGCCACTTCGGTAGTTTTCTTTATTTTGGGAATTATTGCAAGTAAAGTTGAATTTTTTGCACAATACGAATTTATAGCATTAATCTGTTTCGGAATTTCTTATTTATTTGTAGGATTTAACATAATTAAAGAAGCCGTTGAGGGCGTAATTCACGGAAATATTTTTAACGAAAACTTTTTAATGACAATCGCATCGCTCGGTGCGTTTGCAATAAAGGAATATTCTGAAGGCTGTGCCGTAATGATTTTATTCACTTTCGGCGAATTTATGCAAAGCATTGCACTCGGAAAAAGCCGAAATGCGATTAAATCAATGCTGAAAATGAAGCCGACGGAAGTTACCGTTATACGAAACGGCGAAGAAATGAGCATTAAACCGGAAGATGTTGAAATCGGAGAAACAATTATTGTAAAACCGGGCGAAAAAATCAACCTTGACGGCGAAATCATTGAAGGAAACTGTGAACTTGATATGGCGGCTTTGACGGGAGAAAGCATACCCGTTTCAGTCGGCGAAGGAGACAAAGTTTTGTCAGGTTCCGTCTGCATCAACGCTACGCTTAAAGTCAGGGCTGAAAAGAAATACTCTGACGGTACAATAGCACAAATTCTTGAAATGCTTGAACACGCACAAAACAAAAAAAGCAGTACGGAAAAATTTATCACAAAATTTGCAAAAATATATACACCGATTGTATGTGCAATCTCTTTGCTTATAATTCTTGTACCTCCGATATTTTTCGGCGGAGAATGGAGCGAATGGGTTTACAACGGACTTTCGGCACTCGTTGCATCTTGTCCGTGTGCAATCGTAATTTCCGTTCCGCTCAGTTTCTTCGGAGGACTCGGTGCTTGTTCAAAGCAGGGAATTTTGGTAAAAGGTTCAAATTATCTTGAAGAACTCACGAAATGTAACATAGGCGTTTTTGACAAAACAGGTACGATAACAAGCGGAAAATTCAAATATGTAAGTTGTGAAGGAACGGACAACGAGCGTGAACTTTTCAAAATCATTTCCGCCTGCGAAAGATATTCTACCCACCCAATCGCAAAATCCGTCTGCCTTGCTTTCGGTCAATATTCCGAAAATGCAGAAGTAAAAGATGCAAAAAACTATGCAGGAAAAGGCGTAAGTGCAGTAGTTGACGGTGTGGAATACTTTGTCGGAAATGAAAAACTGATGAAAGAACTCGGCATTGATTTTAAGGAAACAAAATCTATCGGAACTGCAATTTACTGTGCAACAAAAGATAAATTTATCGGTAATATCGTCTTTGCAGACATTATCAAAGAAGACAGTAAAGACGCAATAAAAGAGTTGAAAAAACTCGGCGTCAAAAAAACATATATGCTTACAGGCGATAAAAAAGATATAGCACAAGACATTGCAAAAAAAGCAGGTATAACAAACTTTTTCTCAAAACTTTTGCCACAGGACAAAGTTAAAAGAATGGAAGAAATTAAAAAAGAAGGCAAAGTTTTCTACACGGGCGACGGCATTAACGACGCACCTGTACTTGCAAGTGCCGACATTGGTATAGCAATGGGCGGTGTCGGAAGCGACATTGCGATAGAGGCAAGCGATATTGTTATAATGGGCGACTCACTTTCAAAAATACCGAAAGCAATCAGAATTGCAAGACAGACAATGGCTATTAACAAAGAAAATATCATTTTTGCAATCCTTGTAAAAGCCGTAATAATCGGTCTTGCAGCATTCGGAATAAGCGAAATGTGGCTTGCAGTTTTCGGCGATGTCGGTGTCTGCCTGATTGCAGTGGCAAACTCTTTGAGAACTATGATTACCCACAGAAAATAAAGTTCTGAAATTCAAAGTGAAATATAAATGTTTATAAATGTTTTCATTTAAAAATTAAAATAAAACTGCACAAAAAATTAACCGTACGATTTTGGTCGTACGGTTTTTTGTATAACTTTTTATTCAAATGATTTTAAATTTGTTTAAGTTATTTATATTCTTTCAAGCGATTTACTCAAAAATGATTTTAAAATCTCGCTTTGCGGATTTTCAAAAATCTGCTCGGGTGTACCCATTTCTTCTATCACACCGTTTGCCATAAACATTACTTTATCTGCAACATTTTTTGCAAACTCCATTTCGTGAGTAACAACAATCATTGTACTGTTGCCCGTTTTAAGACTTCTTATAACATTCAGCACTTCTCCTGTCAGTTCGGGGTCAAGTGCCGATGTCGGCTCGTCAAAACAAAGAATGTCAGGCGACATTGCAAGTGCTCTTGCGATTGCAACTCGCTGTTGCTGACCGCCCGAAAGTTCGCACGGATAAGCACTCGATTTTTCTGACAGACCTACTTGACAAAGCAAGTCATTTGCCTTTTTTTCAATCTCTTTTTTTCTTTGTTCCTTAAACTTTTTAGCATTTGATGAGGCGTTTTCTTTTTTATATGCCTTTACCTCGTCGTTCAAAGCAAGCGACGGTGCAAGTGTTAAATTTTGCATAACGGTATATTGCGGAAACAGATTGAACTGCTGAAAAACCAATCCGAAATGCAGACGGTTTTTTCGTATCTCTTTTTCCGTCAAAGAATTTTCATCATCTGTATTTAAAAGCACTTTAGAGTCAACGCTTATAACGCCTTTATCTGCTGTTTCAAGAAAATTAAGACACCTTAAAAGAGTAGTCTTGCCGCTTCCCGATGAGCCTATAATGGCAAGCACTTCGCCCTTTTCAAGCGAAAAATCTATTCCTTTTAAAACTTCAGTATCACCGAAACTTTTATGAATGTCGGTAACTTCAAGCATTGCCATTTTATCAACCTCTGTAATAATTGAGTTTTTTCTCTGCCTTGTTGAATATGAGCGTCAATATACCGCAAAAAGCAAGGTAGAATGCACCCGTATAGAACAACGGCCAAATGAGTCCCTCAAGTTTAATATAGTTTTGACCTGCCCAAATGATTTCATAAACAGAAATAATCCTTGCAAGTGAAGTATCTTTAACAAGTGTAATGATTTCGTTGCTCATAGGAGGCAAAATGCGTTTTACCACCTGTTTCAAAACAACTCTGAAAAAGATTTGCGTTTTTGTCATACCGAGAACTTGTCCTGCCTCGTACTGACCGACAGGAATACTCTCTATGCCGCCTCTGTAAATTTCAGAGAAATAGCAAGCATAGTTTATTACAAAAGCTATAAGCACCGCCGCAAATCTGTCAAAAACAGACCAAGATGCAAGCCAAGTAACAAACGAGTTTGGGTTTTCTATACCCTGTGCCCAAGTTCCGACAAGACCGGGACCGTAGTAAATGACAATCATCTGAAGCATAAGAGGCGTACCTCTTATCATCCAAACAAAAGTTTTCATAAGCCATTTGAGCGGCTTAAATTTGCTCATTGAAGCGAAACTAAAAATGAGGCCGAGCGGTAAAGCGAAAACAAGCGTCAAAGCAAAAAGTTCAAGCGTTGTGCCGAAACCTTTGAGCAAGTCCTGCGTTACCTGCCAAAACATTTCCATTTTTCTCCTCCTGTTTTATAAATAATTGTTATAAACATTTTAATACAAAAATTATATTTTTCAAGTAAAATTTTATTTTACGAGTGTGAGTTTATATTTATCTGCAAGTTTTTGAAGTGAGCCGTCTGCTTTCATTTCTTCCATAATCTTGTTTACTTCTTCCGTAACATCGGAGCCTTTTCTGAAACCGATACCATACTGTTCAACATTGAGTTTAACTTCAAAAGCAAGTTCGGAGTAACTTGTGCCGTCGCCAATCATTGAGTTTGCCATTGTCAAGTCAATTACACACGCATCTGTTGAACCTGACTGAACTTCCATGAGGCAGTCTGACTGTGCTGTTACGGCTGTAACATTTTTAATGCCTGCTTCCTGAAGTGCTTTTTCGCCTGCTGAACCTGCTTCGGCAGAGAATGAAAGGTCTTTCATATCTTCAAGTGAAGAATATTTTGAAACTTCGCTCTTTTTCATTACAACAACCTGTGCGTTTTCAACATAGGCATTTGTAACATTTGTATTTTTCTTAACTTCATCGGTAATGGTCATACCGTTCCAAAGACAGTCGATTGATTTTGCGTCGAGTTCGGGAACTTTGTTATCCCAGTCAATAACCTGAAATTTTGCTTTAACGCCTAATTTTTCGGCAACTGCCTGTGCAAACTCTGTATCAAATCCTGTCCACTCTTTTGTGTCTTTATCTTTGTAATTCATAGGTTCAAACTCTGTGATACCGATAACAAAAGTGCCTTTTTCCTTGATATATGCAAGGTCAGAGGCTGAAGTTTGAGTGCCTTCGCCTTTGTTTTCATTTTCTTTTTTTGAACTGCATCCTACAAAAACGGTTGCAATTAAAACTGCCGCCATAATAATTGAAAGTAACTTTTTCATAATTTTTTCTCCTTCATAATTGATTAAAATTTGTGCTTGTTTTTTATTATTTTTGAAAAAACGGTCTGTTTTATCGTGTTACCACTTTACCACGCTAAAACCTTTCTGTGTAAGTATAGCATAACAGACAGGCTTAGTCAACAAAAATTTTTAAACAGTTTTTACAGAATTGAGTTTCGATTGAATTTTTTTGGGAAAAAATGTTGATTTTTTCATTTATTTTGCAGTAAAATATTTTCATATTTTTCATATTTCAATTTCATAAAAATTTGAAAAATGCAAAACATATTTTATAGGCAGGTGAAATCATGAGTCTTAAAAACGAATACCTTATTGGGCTTATGGAAAAAGTAAAACAAAAAAATGCAGGCGAACCTGAATTTCATCAGGCAGTAGAGGAAGTCCTCGAGTCGCTTGAGCCGGTGCTTGAGAAACACCCCGAATACATTGAAAAAGGTGTTATGGAGTGCATAGTTGAGCCGGAGCGTATCATTAAATTCAGAGTGCCGTGGCTTGATGACAACGGAATTTTACATGTAAATCGTGGGTTCCGTGTACAATTTAACTCTGCTATCGGGCCATATAAGGGAGGACTCCGTTTTCACCCATCCGTTTACGAAGGAATAGTAAAGTTTCTCGGTTTTGAGCAAATTTTCAAAAACTCGCTTACAGGCTTGCCAATCGGTGGTGCAAAAGGCGGTGCAGACTTTGACCCGAAAGGAAAGTCTGACACTGAAGTGATGCGTTTTTGCCAAAGTTTTATGACAGAACTTTCAAAGCATATCGGTGCCGAACGAGATGTACCGGCAGGCGATATAGGTGTCGGCCCGAGAGAAATCGGATATATGTTCGGTCAGTATAAACGTTTGAGAGATGAGTTTTCGGGTGCACTCACGGGTAAAGGTCTTGACTACGGCGGAAGTCTTGCCCGTACCGAAGCAACGGGATACGGTCTTTGCTACTTTGCCCAAGAGATGCTCAAAGCAAAAGGTATGTCTTTTGAGGGCAAAACCGTTGTTATTTCAGGCTCGGGAAATGTTGCTATATATGCACTTGAAAAAGCACAGCAACTCGGTGCAAAAGTTGTCAGCGTTTCCGACTCAAACGGATATATTTATGACAAAGACGGCATAGACCTTGAACTTTTGAAAAAGGTTAAAGAAGTCGAGAGAAAACGCCTTGTTGAGTATGTAAAAGAAAGACCGAGTGCAGAATATCACGAAGGCTGTAAAGGTGTATGGACAGTTAAATGTGATATTGCTTTGCCTTGTGCAACACAAAACGAACTTGATGAAAAAGACGCAGAAATTTTAATTAAAAACGGTTGTATCGCCGTTGCCGAAGGTGCAAATATGCCATCTACACCCGAAGCCACAAAACTTTTCATCGAAAGCCATGTACTTTTTGCCCCCGCAAAAGCCGCAAACGCAGGCGGTGTTGCAACATCTGCTCTTGAAATGTCTCAAAACTCAATCAGATATAATTGGAATTTTGAGAAAGTTGATAAAAAACTCCAAAAAATTATGGCAGGCATTTACAAAAAAACTGCCGCTGCCGCTGAAGAGTACGGTATGCCCGACAATCTCGTTGCAGGTGCTAACATTGCAGGCTTTGTAAAGGTTGCAAACGCTATGCTCGCTTACGGTGCGGTATAATTCTCATTTTTTAATATTGTTTTTAATATAAACTATAATACAATATAATACCGTTAAAAATAAAAATCATTCACTTTGCGTCATTGCAAAAAAATTGAATTGATAAATTATGTTTAAATATGTTATGATATATTTGTAAATCAAACATATTTACAGACAAAATTGTCTTTCGATTTATTGCAATGACGCATTTTTGTCTGTAAAAGTAATTTTTAAAGGGGATATAAATGAAGAAAAAAATATTGAGTATCACGGCAATTTGTTTAACATTGGTAATTTTAACGGTCGTAGGTTTAGGGTTTGTCATCACTCCCGTAATGAAAGCACCGAAAAACGAGATACCCGACGGTGTAAAACCTTTTTCAAGCGAAGACGGTGTAATGAGTAATTATTACAGAATACCGTCAGTCATCACAACCGAAGACGGAACTCTTGTTGCGTCAATAGATGCACGATTCGGCGGTACGCACGACTCTGCAAATAATCTCGACACTGCTGTTTCAATCAGCACGGACAACGGCAAAACTTGGAGCAAATCGACACTTGCACTTTACTTTGACGATTGGGATAACAGCAAAACAATTTTAAAACAAAACGGTAAACTGACAACAAAAGACAGTGCGTCTTTTATTAACCCGAGTATGGTGCAGGATAAAAACACAGGCAGAATTTTTATGTTTGTTGACGCATATCCTTACTCAACAGGAACCACAACTGTTAAAAAGGGAAATGGATTTAAAGAAATTGACGGTCAATAATATTTAATGCTCTGCAAAAAAGGGGAAAAAGACTTTAATTACACTGTGAGAGAAAACGGTGCAATCTATGATAAAAACGGAGAAAAAACAGAGTATTCTTTAAACGACAAATACGAAATTTTACAAAACGGCAAGCCCCTTACGGTAAAACAGAAAAAGCAGCGTTTTTGGTACAATATTTCTTTCGGAACTAAAACCGATAAAGAAATTGCAATGAATATTATGTATAAAGACGCTTTGTTCAAACCTCTGAAAACTTCATACATATATATGACATATTCAGACGACAACGGTAAAACTTGGGCAAATCCCGTAAACTTAAACGCTCAAATCAAACCGAACGACGAAGCTTTTATGGGCGTTTGTCCGGGCAGAGCAATACAAATACAAAACGGAAAATATGCAGGCAGACTTTTATTTACTGCATACTACCTTGACAATGAAACAGGCGTTCAAAAATTCACTTGTGTATTCAGCGACGACAACGGTGTTACATGGAATGTCGGTCAGAGCGTGGAACTTACAGAAGAAGTACCAAATATCAGCGAAACTCAAATCATAGAATTGCCAAACGGAAATTTGCAATCATATTCACGCACAACGGCAGGATATGTTGCAACTGCAACAAGTACAGATGGCGGAAATGTATGGAGCGACCTTCAACTTGTGAAAGAACTCCCTCTCACGACAGGCTCGGGTTGTCAAGTTTCGGCAATAAACTATAACGGCAAAATAGACGGCTTTGACGCAGTTATTCTCTCTGCACCCGCAGGCGAAAGCAGAACAAACGGTTTTGTCTATGTCGGACTTATAAAAGAAAACGCCGACAGTACAAGCGGTTATGAAATTGAATGGACATATAAAAAAGAAATTACGGACAAAAACACAAACTTTGCCTACTCATGCCTGACGCAAATGCAAAACGGAGAAATTGGATTGCTTTATGAACAGGCAAATCAACCTCAAACCGTTGACACAGTTGTTTTCAAATCTTATACGACAGACGAACTTTGTGAAACAAAAATCGAAAAATAATCTGTGCAAAATAAAAAATCATATAAAAAAGGCAGTTCAAATGAACTGCCTTTAATTTTGTTTTTTCAGCACAAATAAATCATATATTACTTTTGAATATATCTTATATCTTCTCCCTCGAATACAAGTATCTTGAAAAGACCTGTAATTCTTGAGGTAATTCTTTGGTCGTACTTATTTTCAAGTTCGCTGAAATTATAGTTCGTGCTTATAATTGTCGGTTTTTCCGACAAAGTTCTGGAATTTACAATATTATAAAATGAAGCGATACTGTACTGATTTGTAAACTCTGCACCCAAATCGTCAATAATGAGCAAGTCTGCCGAAAGCAACTCGTCAAGTTTATAGCGTGGGTTGTCGTTTCTGCCGAAATGATTTTCTTCAAGGTCGCCCAAAATGTTTTGAGCGCTGCCGTAAATAACATGGTATCCTCTGTTAATGACAACATTTGCAATGGCAAGGCTGATGTGTGTTTTTCCAAGACCTGTTGCACCCATAAATAACAGCGACGGACTTTTCTCATTAAAAGTTATGGCATATTTATAACAATTATTGCAAATTTTTTCCATCTTTTTTCTCGGAGAAATTCCGTCAAGATTTACCGTGTCGGGATAGCACCCAATCTCAAAACTGTCAAAATTGCACTTGTCAAGCGGTGCAACTTTCTTGATATTATCTCGCTCAATTTGTTTTAAAATCTTGATATGACACTTACAGAGTTTGCCGTTGACAAAGCCCGTATCTCTGCAAAGCGGACAAGTATATTGTTGTTCAAGAGCATTTTTTTCAAAACCGTTTTTAACAAGCAGTTTTTCTCTTTCTTCTTGAATTTCCAGACTTTTTTTCGACAGTTCTTCAATGTCGGCTTTTTTATTTTTTGATGCGATAATAATTTTTGCAATATTCACGCCGATTTGTGCCAAACGGTCTTTATACTCCGAAATTTCAGGTATTTTTTTCTCAATTTCATTTGTTCTTTCGTATAATTCGTTTTGTGATTTTTCACGCCTTTGCGCTAAAATGTTCAAGGCCTTTTGATAATTCTTTGCAGGATATGCCATTTATTTCACACTTTCTAAAAAATATCTGTATTATTCTTTGCTTTATCCCTGATTTTGTCGAGATTGTAAGACGGTGCGCTTTCGATTTGATTTTTTGCACCGTTTTTCATTTTGTTTTTCTTATTTTCAAAATCTAACTTGTCCTGTTTAAATTGTTCGGGAGTCTTAATTCCTTTTTTGAGCCAATTTTCAACGACTGATTTTAAATATTTGTATGACGGCTCGTTTGCGTTTTCCCGTGTTTCCATGCAGGCAAGTTCAATCATTTCATCGTCAAGTTCTTTTTGCCAACGCTCAACCGTTTTCGATTGAGAGGAAGTCGGCTTTCTGTAAGAAATGCACAACCATTCACAGATGTTTTTCCACAAACCGTCTGCTTTTTCAATGGCTTTCAACTTCTTTTCTGCCTCGTCAAGCGTTGTAATACCTTCTTCAGCCCAATTTTTCGCCATTTTTGCAATGTAGGAAACGCCGAGTGCTCTGCCTTTTTCACGCTCTGATTTACAGAACGAAAAAATTGTAAGTACAATTTCAGGTGTAAGTCCGTAATAGTTTACCATTTGAATAATCGTTGCTATTTCAGACTGCGAAACAGTCCTTGCAAGTGTTTCCTGTGCCGAATTTACCAAAAACTGAAGTTCTTTTGAGTTACGCAAAATTTCAACTGCTTCTTTAGGCGATATATCGGGCGGTGTAAGGTCTTTAAACTTATTTTCCTTAACGACCGTTTTCACTTCTTCAACCGACTCGAATTTTTCTTCTTTTTCTTCAAACCTTGCTTTTTTCTCCGTGTTCTGCTTTACGACCTTTTCAGTCTCTTCGCCGTCTGCCGTCGAGATGATGCCTTCTTCAATCCAAAATTCCATAATGTCTTTTACATCAGACACAGTAATGCCGAGTTTTTTTGAAATATCTTCGTTCTCGCACCTGCCGTTCATAGACAAAAGTATCAGCAACGCCTTAATTTGATATTCACTTGCCATTTTTATGTATCGCTCGGCAACGATTTTCGGCACATTGAAAATACCGTTTTGCCACACTTCGCCGAACGGAAAAATTTGATATGTCATCTGTTTAAAACTTTCTCCATTTCATTCATCGCTTACTTTCTCACTATAATATTATCAAAAATACACGCTTTTGTAAATGGATAGTTACAAAAATTACACCATTACATTTTTTACCACAATTCCATATAAAAAACCGACACGGCAAATGTCGTGTCGGAAATGTTCAATCAACCTGTTACGCTTATCTTCCTATAATAAATCTCACAGAGATTTTAATGTCAAATATTTTACAAATTACAGTTACGAAAGTACAGGTATCAATATCTCTGTTTTTTTCTCGTTTCCGTCTGAAGATATAACGGCATTAAATTGATAAACCGGTTGATAATATGATTTTGAGTCTGCCAAATAAACTATACTGCAATTTTTGATTTCAATATCACAACCTTTTGGCAATTCGGCATCTATATTGAACTTACCGTTTTTTATTTGTTGCAATGCTTCAACTTCGCTCTTGCCAAATTCCTTCGAACAACATTGAAGAGATAAAATATGACTGTCAATTTCACCCACTTCTTCATTCGGGAACATTGTACAATAAAGCGTACCGTTATATAAAATCCCGTCGCTGACTGTATTCACATAGAACTCATAGTTTGAATTTTCATTCACTTTGAAAACTGAATTTTCAGGCAATACAACAGAAAATTTTTTTAAAGCTTCACGCACCTGTTTCTCGGAATAACTTGTATCGGGTTTTACGGAATCAATTTGGAAATAGTCTTCATTTTGAAAATTATATGAGCCATTATCCAAATTCATTACAAAATGAAATTTTGCATTTTTTGAATTTACCATATACATATTATTTTCGTCTGTAAATTCGGTATTTGTATCAATTTTCACATTTACCGTGTCAAAAAGTCTTTCTGCTTTTTCAAATGCTTTTTCTTTTGTTTCAGACTTTGATTGATAAACAAGTGCAGATGTATCATCAAACGGCGTATAATTTACCGATACATTTATTTCATCCATATCTTTACTGTTATAGTATGATACAAATAAATTGCCGTAAGGTTTTGCACAATAATATATACCTAACCCTGCAAAAATCAGTATCGGTATCAAAAACGGCAAAAAATATGCCACCGCTTTTGAATATTTTTTTCTGTGCAATTGTCTTAAAATTTGCAACAAACAATATCCCAAAACGACACCGAGCGTGTTATTCAGAATATCATCACATTCAAAAACTCCTATCTCCATAACATATTGCAATGTTTCAACTGATACAGAAAAAAGCAAACCCATTGACAGTGCGATTAAAAATTTATTTAATTTTTCACTCCAAAACGGAAATAAAAATCCGAGAGGAATAAACAGCAATATATTTAAAATAATATTACGCCAACCTTGTACCGAACAGGAATACCAAGCCAAACGGTAACTTGAAAAAAATGATTGCACATCGCCTGTATAGTTTGTTCGATTTAAAAACACGGCACAAAAAACAATACAAAGATAAATGCAACTGACTATAAGGATTATAATATTTTTTTTGCTTAATTTCTTTTCACCGTGCATTATTTTTTTGTAAACAACAAAATATGAAAATGCAACTACGCACATAAATATTGCACAAAAAACAAATGCAAATATAATATACTGTTTAAGCAAATCCAAAATATAGCCGAATTTCATTTTATTTGTGCTCCTTATATATCAGTTTTCTTAAACCGTCGCCCGCAAAAAACGGCAAAACAGGCAAAACAACCGAAAGTACGGCAACCGTAATATTGACTGCTTTTATCTCACTGTTAAAAAGTACAAGCGTCATATTGCTGAAACCGATTAAATAATTCAAATCGGAATTATCGCTTTTGACTGCATATTTCCAAACAACGCAAAACAGCAACTGAACGGCAAAAAGCATAATTCCCCATTTAATTTTTTTCACACCGTCAATATATCCTGTTATGAAATTGAACAGACACATAAATGCAACAAAGCAAATCATCCACCCTATTGACACAGGGATTAATTCAAAAAACGGCAAAATAATATATATTGAAAATGCCGCCCAATATGCTGCAAACGGTTTAAAATTGCTGAAAAATGCTGACATATATATCCCCCCCGTTACTCCACATTGTTAAACTCAAAAAAATTTTATTTAAAAATACACTTTTCCAACTTCAATATATCACTCAAATTTTTAAAAGTCAACTGTCAAAAGCGATTGACAGAGTGCTGAAAACTTGGTATTATTATAAGGGAAGAAAGTAGTGGTTTACGAGTGAAAACGCAGGGTGTATCTATTAATTAAAAAAAGTGCGAATCAAAACGCAGAGATATGACTGAGATGACGGTTGAAATCCGTCCACTTTCTTCTCTATATTTTATTTATCAAGCAATCCTTAATTAAAGGGTTGCTTTTTATTTTAATTAAGATATGAAAAACAATTTTACAAAATAAAGTTTAAAAGTCGAATAAAAAATTTCCGAAAAAAATTTTCGTCTTGACAATTTTTAAAAATTTGTATATAATACTCTCACAGATGCGGATGTAGCTCATCTGGTAGAGCGCCACCTTGCCAAGGTGGAGGTAGCGGGTTCGAGCCCCGTCATCCGCTCCAGCAAGGCCTGTCGTTTGACAGGCTTTTTTATTTACAATTTCAATTTTGGTAATTTTTAACATTAAATATTATATACATATATAGATAACAGATGAAGGGCGGTGGTCTTACGGCAAAATACAATTATTTTGAAGACAGATACGAAGACCCTTCTTTTTTCGAAAAAATTTGGCTGAAAATAAAAGAAATTTTTGAAAAAATTGTCGATTGGTTTTTGAATATTAATTTTAATGTTTCAGAAATTGAATTACCTAAAATAATTAAAGACAAAAACGGCAAAAAAATCAAAATTTCTCTGCCGAAATCAAAAAATATTTCTGCAAAAACCGTGTCGAATTTCATTCTCGGTTCGGTTTGTGTTGTTTTTCTTCTGATTGTTTGCATCGCTTTTTCTTCTGCCATTTCCAAAGACGGAAAAAAGGATGAATATTTTGAGAAAAACAGTGCTAAAGTTTGCAGTCAATACCTTGCTTTATACGGTCAGTGCAATGTTTTAGACGCTTCAAAAGACACATACGACCTATACTCAATGTCGGGCATCTGTTTTATCAGGCGAATGGACTTCAACAACGACAAAAGCGACGAACTGCTCATAGTCTATATGAATTCCGAAGAATACTACGCTGAAGTTTGGGGAACGAACAAGAAAAAAGAGTTTACAAGGCTATATTCGGGAAAACTCAACAAAAGTAAAAATGTCGAAGACGGAAGATGGGTTACAATTTTAAACAACGGCTCAAAATACTATATAGGCGAACATTCCGAAAACAACTCTGAAATCAAGTTTTTCAAACTTTCTTCAGGCGAATTTAAAGAAGTTGACGGTGCCGAATACGACTTTGACAAAAAAGTTTACAAGCGTCACGCTTTGGACATTACGGACAACTTGGAATTTATCAAACTGACTTACATAACAAAAAGACAGGCGGAAAGTATCTATGAATTCTGCACCGACAGGCTTGAAGAAATCAGTTCTTTAAAAAATGAAAATCCACAGGAAGCGTTGCCCGAAAAGACGGAACTTGAAAAGCGAAACAGTGCATACTCCGAAATTGCGGAAAACTACGCCGCAAGATACGGCAAAGCCGACATCACAAAAGAAAAAAACAAGTTTTTCATAACGGGACTCGGTGTTGTCAGACTTCTGGACTTTGACGGCGACAATGTGGAAGAACTTTTACTTGTCTATGAGCGTGATGAAAAAGTGGTAGTCAACAACTACGGCGATTATACGACAAAAACGGAACGCAAATACTATATGGAAGTCTTTGCGTGGAACGGAAATACGGCGACAAGAGTTTTCCAAAGCGATGCTCTTGTAACTCCGACAAAAAACAAAAAGCAAAAGTTTGTACTGCTTGAAAAAGACGATGAAAAAACAAATCTCTGCACCGTTATCAACAATGTTGACGAGGAAAAGTACGACTCCGGAACATTCACGGCAAGGAGAAATGTTTTTGAAAACGGCAAATTTTCAACAGAATATGATGCAAAAATTGTTTCAAACTACGGCTACAAAAAATACTATCTGAACGGCGAAAGAATTTACAACAAAAGCGAGTTTGCCGAAAAAGGTTACGAGATACCGTACTTCTTTGACTCTGAAAAAACATCCGACGACGACTTTGAAACAATCTTTGTTCAAACAGATGAAAATAATTATAACGATTTAAACAAAACACTTTCCGAAACAGAAAGCACAATCAAAAAAATCGCAGAAAAATCTTAAACATAAAAAATCGCCGAAGTTTTATATTTCGGCGATTTTGTTTTATTTTTATAATCATTCAAACTAAAGTGAATTTCGTCATTTTTATCAAAATGACTTGACCAAAACAAAAATATACTGTAAGATAAGTACAAAGACTGTTTTGCAAAATGCAAAAGTCTTCAATTTTAACTTGCTTACAAACCGTTTCGGAGCGAGGGGCAATACGAAACTGCGTATTTTAAAAATTAAAATGCGTTTTAAAGTTTAGAGCAGTTTAAATTGAAAACATAATTTTTTTGAGGGGGAAATTTCAAAATGACAGGTACAATGTACGGAATAATCATTGCACTCGGCATTGTTTCTTTTATCGCCTTTATGGTTTTGAGAGTAAAAAAACATCTTATGCCGGCAGTCATTGCAAAAGCAATCACAAGTTGCTTTTTCGTCGCAACGGCAGGTTACGCCGTTGTAACAAAACCACAGGAAGCAGTTTACTCAATGCTCATCATGCTTGCACTCATAGCAGGTTTATTGGGCGACATATGGCTTGACTTGAAATGGGTGTTCAAGAAAGAAGAAAAGCAGTTTACATATTGGGGCTTTTGTTCTTTCCTTGTAGGACACATCATCTTTTTAGTCGCAATCATTTTACACACAAATGCCGATGCCGACAAAAAATGGTACATACTCTGTGCAGTGCTTTCAATAATTATTCCTGCAATTCAAATGTTTATCACAAGAAAACAAAACGATTATACGGGATATAAAGAAATCACATATATCTACACTGCATTTTTGGTAATGACGCTTCTTTCGTCATCGCTCAATATGTACTTTGACGGTTTTTCAAAAAATACGATAATGTTTGCAATAGGTGCTTTACTGTTTCTTCTGTCCGACGCCGTGCTTTGCTCGACATATTTTGACAGAAAACAAAACAAAAACACTCCTGCGTATGTCATATTAAATCATTTTTTATACTACGCAGCACAGTTTACAATAGCAACTTCACTTTTATTTATTTAATATTTTTCAACAAATTCAAAATTCAATATTCAATAAAAAATCAGTCGATACCTTTCGGCTGATTTTTATTTTTATCAATTATGTTCAAAAACACGCAATTTGTCAAAAAAACAATATATTTTGCATATTTCAAATAAATTATTTCTCATTATTGACTGAATTTGACTGAAATGTTAAAATAGAGATGCAGATAATGTATGTTAAATATCAGGGAGTGATACCATGCTTAATCAAGAAAGAAAAAACGCTATAATGGACATTTTAAAAACTCACGGTACAGTTTCCGTTGCAATGCTGACAGAGGTATTGGGAGCGTCAGAGTCAACTATTCGCCGTGATATTACCGAACTTGCAAAGACAGGACTTGTAAACAAAATTCACGGCGGTGCAATGCTGAAAAATCAAAATTTTATAGCACTCGAAGACAGCGTACAAAAAAAGTCGGGCGAAAATATGAGCGAGAAAAAAGAAATAGCCCGTTTTGCCGCCGCACAAATCAACAACGACGATTTTGTCTATCTCGATGCAGGCACAACAACACTTTTGATGGCTGACTATATCGACAAAAACTGTGCCGCTTCCTTTGTAACAAACGGTATCATCCACGCAAAAAAACTTGTTCAAAGGGGTCTTCAGGTCTATGTACTCGGCGGACAATTAAAGTCAACAACCGAAGCAGTAATCGGCGTTGTGGCTGCAAAAAACATACGAAGCTACAACTTCACAAAGGCGTTTATAGGTGCAAACGGCGTAAGCATAGAGAGAGGTTACACCACACCCGATGCCGAAGAGGCGTTTGTAAAAGCAACGGCGTTTGACAGAAGTTTTGTAACATATATTTTGGCAGACCATTCAAAATTCGGCGTTGTTTCTTCCGTAACATTTGCTCCGATTGACCGTGGTTGTATCATAACCGACTTTTTACCCGACGAAACTTATCGCAGACACACGGTTATTAAAACGGTAAAATAACTTTTTTAATAGTAATTTTTTACGAAAGATTATTTTTTTATTCAAAAGATTTTGCAAAAAGTAATAAAATAGCGTAAGACTTATTGCAAAATTTAAAAATAAAGATATAATATAAATGTAATAGAAAACAAAAAATGAAAAATATAAATCGCCATATTAAACATTGCTCTTGCGACTGTCAGTGTGCGATTTGATATTAACAGAAAGAAACGAGGTATTTACCAATGGTTCAAAAAAGCACTAAAATCGTAGATAAATTAGGTCTTCATATGCGTCCTGCTAACCTTTTTGTAACTGAAATGACAAAATTCAAATCAAACATTGATATTGAATTTGACGGCAAAGAAATCAACGGCAAAAGTATTATGAACATTATGGCTGCCTGCATTAAATACGGCTCTGAAATTACAATCAAGTGCGACGGCGAAGACGAACAGGAAATGCTCGATAAAGCAGTTTCTTTGATTGAAAACGGCCTTGAAGACTAAATTAAATAATAAAAAATGATAAAACGGCTTGCAATCTTTTCGACTGCAAGCCGTTTATTTTTATGTATTTTACAATCATCAAACTTCAAAAACAGTTTGACAATTACATTTTAAATGTGTCGTCTGTATCCGAATTGTCGTCTTTTGGGATGTATTCATCCTTATCGGAATTATCGGCACTTTCAAAACCCGTCTTGTCAGTTTCCTCTGCTTCAACAGGTTCGGCAAAATCTGTTTGTGAGTCTGCCGTTTCAAAAGCGTCAATCGGCTTCGTTTCTTCTGCATACTGCGGTTCTGTCGGCTCGCTGTACTCTGCCTCCGTAAAAGTAACGGTGTCAGAATTTGGCTCGCTTGACGGAACTTCGGTAGGAATGAATGACGGTTTTGCACCGTTATTTTGCTGACCCAAATGCTGTGATTGTGAATTTCCGTTATATTGAGGAGCAGCATTTGAGAAATTTTGCGAGTATTGATTACCGTTATAGTAACCGTTTTGTGCTCTTCTGTTTCTCTCTGCGTTACTCATAAATTCATTCATATCCACTGTGCCTTCTTGAATTGAACGCATTTTGAAATTTTGATAGTAAAGTGCCATCGTTGTGTAATAGTAAGGCAACGAATATATTAAACCGATACCGAGAGTAACGGCAGAAAGTAAAAACCAACCTATAAAGCTGAGTTCAAGAACAAAAAGTTCTCCCTTATGACCTTTTGTCATCTGTCCGCTTATTCTCAAAGCGTCGAAAACATCCATATCGGGATTATCATTTAAAATCTGCCTTGCAAATGCCCAATGCAAATTTAAAATAATGCCCGGAATGATAAACAACATTGATGCAAACGAGATAGCGATATTCATAATTATTTCCAATGCAAGTCGTTTGAAATACGAGCCTGAAAAAGCATTTTTATATACATACTTTATGCCGTCGGAAATTACGGGTTTTCTGCCTCTGATTACAGAAACATAGTACCCTTGCAATGTCGATTGATTAGGCAAAAGCACAAGTGATGCAAACAAACTCAACAAAGAAACAATCATAAGAGCGATAGAACTCAAAAGAGGAGCAGCATAGTTGTCGAACATATAATTGGGAAGTTCGCCTTCATCGTACTGACCGTAGCCGTTTCCATAGCCATTGCCGTAACTATTTCCGTACTGCTCAAACTCGTCGTAAAAATCATCGTAAAACTCATCGTAAAATTCGTCGTAGAACTCGTTTGGCATCTGTTTGCAGTCAGGTTGCTGAACAGGTTTAATCTGTGAGCCGAAGTCACTGAAATGGTCGGAGTCAAAAGCGTCGGGATTTCCGAAATTGTAAAAATCTTCGCCGTTTTCATACTCTGTATAACTGTCAGAAACCGAGCGTAACATATTAAAATATATTGTTGAAGTTACGGCTGCCATAACAAGATTGACAAGCATTATACCGACAAATGTTATTATGAAAAGTTTGCAGGAATTTTTTTTGATTATCTGTTTTGACTGGGCTTTAATAAGTTTTCTGTCCATCTTTTCTCCTGTTAAAAATCAAGTTTAGACTCGATAAATGAAGCGAGTTCACTTATGGGAAGTCTTACCTGTTCCATTGTGTCACGGTCACGAACTGTTACGCAACCGTCTTCTTCGCTTTCAAAGTCGTAGGTAATGCAGTACGGTGTACCGATTTCGTCCTGTCGGCGATAGCGTTTACCGATTGAGCCTGCATCATCAAAGTCAACATTGTACTTTTTAGCAAGTGTCGAGAAAACTTCCATTGCTTTTTCGGAAAGTTTCTTTGAAAGTGGGAGAATTGCAGCCTTAAACGGTGCAAGTGCAGGATGCAAACGCATTACAACACGCTTGTCGTTCTTCTCTGCGTCAACGATTTCCTCATCGTATGCGTCACAGAGAAAAGCAAGTGCAACTCTGTCTGCGCCCAAAGAAGGCTCAACAACATAAGGAACATATTTTTCATTTGTTGTCGGGTCAAAATACTCAAGTGATTTACCTGAAGTTTCCTGATGACGATTAAGGTCAAAATCAGTTCTGTCGGCAATTCCCCAAAGTTCGCCCCAACCGAACGGGAACAAAAATTCAATATCTGTTGTAGCGTTGGAATAGTGTGAAAGTTCTTCTTGTTCGTGGTCTCTCATACGGATATTTTCTTCTTTAAGACCTAAACCTAGAAGGAAGTTTTTGCAGTAGTCTTTCCAATACGAGAACCACTCAAGGTCAGTACCCGGTTTACAGAAAAACTCCATTTCCATCTGTTCAAACTCACGAGTTCTGAAGATGAAGTTACCGGGAGTAATTTCGTTTCTGAAAGATTTACCTACCTGACAAACACCGAAAGGAACTTTCTTTCTGGTTGAACGCTGAATGTTTGCAAAGTTTACAAAAATACCCTGAGCCGTTTCAGGACGAAGATAAATCTCATTTTTAGCGTCTTCGGTTACACCTTGAAATGTTTTAAACATAAGGTTGAACTGACGAATATCAGTGAAATCACAAGCGCCGCAATCGGGACAAGTGATGTTGTGTTCTTTAATATATTCACTCATCTGTGCATTTGACCAACCTGCAGGGTTAACACCTGTTGCTTCAATGAGTTGGTCTGCTCTGTGACGGGTTTTACAAGATTTACAGTCCATAAGCGGATCGGAAAAGCCGCCGACATGACCGCTTGCCACCCAAGTTTGCGGATTCATAAAAATAGCACTGTCAAGACCTACATTATAAGGACTTTCCTGTACAAACTTTTTCCACCAAGCTCTTTTAACATTGTTTTTAAATTCTACACCGAGCGGGCCGTAGTCCCATGTATTTGAAAGTCCGCCGTAAATTTCAGAGCCGGGAAAAACAAAGCCCCTGCCCTTACAAAGCGATACTATTGACTCCATTGTTTTTTCGCTGTTTAACATTTCATTACCTCCGAGAATTGCAAATTAAAATTACTTATACCTTTTTACAGTTTACTTTATTTTTGCATAAAAGTCAAGAAAATCAACACTTTTCAGCCGTTTTAATACGCCTTTTCAGATAAAAAAATACTGCCACTAAAAAATAGTGACAGTGTGAAATTCTTATCTTTTACCAGCCCAAACGCAAAACCGTGATTTTGCACGAGCCTGTACCTTTTTTAATGCACGCCGAATGTCCTTCGGGTGTAAATACATCTATTCTGCCGACAGCCGAAAGTCCTCTTCCGCCTCTGTCTGCTACTGTATATTGAACGCCGTCAACATCTATGATTGAGCCGAGAGGAAGCCAGTTACAAGCAACGATATACGGATTTGTCATACCGTTATGAACTTTTATACCGCTTGCAGTTGTACCTGTGCTTGAAGAACCGTTGCACTTTTTGCATGAGCAATAGTGAGTTTTTCTGCCTCTGATAACTTCGCCTACATAGCGTTTACCTTTGCGTTCAACTCCATTTGGTTCAAAATTGCCTGAATATGCTTTTGTTCCTACTTTTACAACTTTTTCAACAGGTGCTGAAATTGTTGTTCTTTGAGTTTCAATATATTCACTTGCTTCGCCGTTGATATACTTAACATTGTAAGTTACACGGTCGGAGCCGTTTTTACCGTTTGACACGGTCTTTCTTGAGCCTTGAAGCAACGAACTGTCTTCTATTTCTTTTGTGCCGTACTTCACTTTCTCAACTTTTGTTTCTGTTTTGTACTCTACTCTGTTGACAACAATCTGCATACCGAGTTCGAGCTGTGTTTCAGCCGACGGCTCTGTATAGTCGTTTTCGCCGAGAGTGATTTGTGCAAGTGCAAGAAGGTCAGCGACTGTACCTTCAAGCAAAGAGTAACTTTTTGTTACGCCGTCTGCCGTCAACTCTACTGAAAACGGTGTTGCGATTTTAATAACCATACCGTTTGCAACTTTGTCAGTCAAAGCAAAGTTTATTTCTTCACCTTCCGAAAGTGCAATGCCTATTTCGGAGAGCGCCTCTTCTACCGTGTTTGCATAAACACTGTAAGAAGTGATATTTCCTTTAAAGTCAATGTTTACAGATTTTAATCTGTTGATTACAATAGTGCCGCCTTTTCCGCTTTCAAAGTTTGAAATGTCAACTTTGTCGGAAGGTCCGAGCAATATTGAGTTTTGATTAAGAATTTCAAATGCCGCCGTTTCATTTGTTGTAACCGTAGTTGTGTTTGCACCGTCAACTATTTCAACATTGTACTCGCCGAGCATACCTGCAAAAGCAGTTGTTGCAAAATAGGTGATAGTAAGAACAAAAACGACCACTGTTGCGAGAATTGCACGAGATATTTTACGAATTCTCTCAACGCTTGATTGGTTTATCATCTAATTCTCCTTTTCTTGTTCGGAAATATTAAAACGCTTTAGCCGTTTTAATCCGTTGAAAAATACCAAAAATGGCGTTATTTTTTTCAACGAGCAAAATCTGTTAATTTCGCAATTACCGTAATAGTATTTCCACGAACAAGTGCCATTATATCACAAATCAACAACAAGTCAATTTTCTTTACTTAAACTTTTTGTGCATATTTCACAACAGCATTTTTGACGGTTTGCCTAAAATAGACTTAAACGCATATTTATGTCTATTATATATTTTCACACGCTAAAGCGTGATGTTAAAATTTTGTTCATTTTCTAAAAAGTTGAAAGTTCAAAAATGTCAAATTGTAACTATTTTCTGTAATATTTTGAAATATATACTATATATTGTTTCAAAACAGCCTGTTTTAAAGTGAAATTCAATATATTGTGTTACAAATTTTTAGTACACATTGTTAATTATATGTTAATGTGTTAAATTATATCAATCTTTTGTCTTAACAAAAATCGACAGAAAGATACAAAAAAAGAAAATAAAAAAACGCCTGTGCAGAACAAGCGTTTTTTGAGATTTTACATTGCATTTCAAGACATATTTTAATAGGTATATATCTTTATTTTTACATTTCTTTATATACTGTTTATATACTATATTATATATTATAATTAAATATATTAATTACATTAATATAAACAAAATCACTTTGTGAACTTTGAAGGTGTAACGCCCTTATATCGTTTGAAAACTTTGATGAAATATCCGCAATCGTTGTAACCGCACTTATCGGCAATTTCGGCTATGGTCTGCGTACCCTCAACAAGTTCTATACAAGCCTTTTCAACTCTGAAATAGTTGAGATAGTCAACAGGTGTTTTGCCCGTCATATTTTTGAAGAAACGACAAAAATAGTTTGGGTTCATATCGGCTACATCTGCCAAATCTTCAAGTGAGATTTCGTGAGCATAGTTTTCATCAATATATGAGATAACTTTTTCAAAAGCGTTGAGTCTTTTTCTCATAGAAGAAGAAATTGCAACAGTTTTTGTATATTTGTCATACTCAACGATTTTACCGAGCATTGTGCCGACAGCACCGACAACGATAAGTTGATAGCCCTTTGGTTTTTTAATCATAGCGTCGAAAGCATAACCCGCAATGTTAATGATTTCGCTGTCTTCCCTTGTAAAATGTGTCTGAACCATAGTTTGTGAGTTAAAATACTTTTTGCAAAGGTCTGAAGTCGCTGACAAAAACTCCAAATTAAAATCAAGACACTCGTATTCGTCATTGTTATGCTTTGGTTCAATAATATGAAGCATACCGCCGCCTATAAAAAGCATTTCGCCTTCCTGAACATTGTATGAATTAGTGCCTACATTTACTGTAATCTCACCTGATAAAACTCTGATGAGTTCTGTTTCGGGGTGCCAATGGTGAGTTGAATAGTAAAACGGATGGTTTTTGTCGACACTGTAAATTTCAAACGGAAAATCAAAAGTTCCGTGCATTTTTTGTTCACGATAAGTTTGATATTTCAAAATATATCCTCCTAAAAAGCAAAATCTTTTTACTTTAGATAATTATAACATAAAATTTGATAAAATCAATCAATTTTCAACATAAAAATATTAAAATTTTACTTATTTAATAATTTGGATATAATTTATATATATAATGGCAACATATCGGCAATATTTTTCTTGATTTTTTGGCATTTTCGGGTTACAGAAAAGTAACAATATGGCGTATTTTGTTGTTAAATGTCTTTTATTGTGTTAATATCTTAAAAATGTATAAATGCGACTGTTTTCAGTCGTTGTTTTTTAGGAGGATAATAATGGCGAAAAATAAGATTAATGTCGAAAACGGAATTTACGACGCAAAACAGCTCGGCGTTCCGAAAACTCTTTTGCTCGGCGTTCAACACCTTTTTGCAATGTTCGGCGCAACAGTTCTTGTACCTATTCTTACAGGACTTTCTGTTTCTTCAACACTTTTGTTTGCCGGTATCGGTACACTTTTGTTCCACCTTTTGACAAAAGGCAAAATTCCTGCATTTCTCGGCTCGTCTTTTGCGTTTTTAGGCGGATATTTTGCAGTCAATGCTTGGGCTGAACAGTACGGCGTGAGCGACCCTAAAACACTTTTACCGTACGCTTGTTTGGGCGTTGCTTTTGCAGGTCTTGTTTACCTTCTTATGTCGGGACTCATCAAAATTTTCGGTGCTAAAAAGATAATGAGATTTTTCCCGCCGATTGTTACAGGTCCCATCATCATTGCAATCGGTCTTACACTTTCAGGCTCGGCAATAACAAACTGTCAGTCAAACTGGCTCATCGCAATAGTTGCTATTGCAATAATTGTTATCTGCAATGTTTTCGGTAAAGGTATGATTAAAATTATACCGATTATTTTAGGCGTAGTAGGTTCTTGCATTTTCGCCGTTATTTTACACTTAACAGGCACACCTGTTTTTGATGCTGAAAAAATAAACGCTTTCAAAGAGGCTGCTTGGATAGGCTTACCTGTTGTTAAAAACGAAACAGTATTTTCACTTTTCGGCAATATGGACAAGTCGCTTGCAATAACTGCAATCATCACAATTATGCCTATTTCACTTGCTACAATGGTAGAGCATATCGGCGATATGTCTGCAATCAGTTCAACAACAAAGAGAAACTATTTTGAAAATCCCGGACTTCACAGAACACTTTTGGGCGACGGACTTGCAACAATTCTTGCTTCACTTTTCGGTGCGCCTGCCAACACAACATACGGCGAAAACACAGGTGTTCTTAACCTTTCAAAAGTTTTTGACCCTAAAGTTATAAGAATTGCTGCATACCTTGCAGTCATCCTTTCTTTCAGCCCAAAATTTGCAGCACTCATCAGCCTTATTCCTGCATCCGTAATCGGCGGTATTTCACTTGTTCTTTACGGTATGATTTCTGCTGTCGGTGTTCGCAACCTTGTAGAAAGCAAAGTTGACTTCACAAAATCAAGAAATGTTATCATTGCAGCACTTGTACTTGTACTTACAATCGGTATCAAATACGGTGCAAATGACTCTGTAAGTTTCACAATCGGCTCTGTTACAATCGGTTTCACAGGTCTTGCAGTAGGTGCTCTTCTCGGCATCATTCTCAACGCTGTTCTTCCGGGAAAAGACTACGACTTTAACGAAGCGGAAAAAGCAGAAGCAGAAGAACTTGAGGCAGAAGAAAAAGAGGCACAAATAGAAATTTCTGCCCCTGAAAAATAATATTTCAATAACCTTTAATACAACAAAAACGGCTGTTTTTACACAGCCGTTTTTATTTGTTTGTTTATTTTAGTTTTTATTATTTTTTCTCTGCAAAGCATATCCCGAAAAGGTGCTGACGCACGGCAAAAGCAATGATAAAATCAAGCTTAAAACTGCGTTAATATGCAACATTTCAAAACAACCGTACAGAATATTGCAATATATCAGATTATTATATTGTTTTGCAAAAATCAAAATTCCGAAAATAAGCAGTTGAAGTTCGAGCAGAACAAAACCACCTGCAAACTCACTTAATTTTTGCTTATAACCGATTGCAAAAGTACAAACGATTAACAAAATATTGAAAATTGTGAGTAAAATGATATTCAAATATCCGTTGACGCTTTCGGGTAAAAATGCTGAAAAAACAGGCAGTGAAAAAACAAAGAAAAACACCAAAATCCAATATGCCAAAATTGGAAATGTATTTTTCATCACGGTTTTAAAAACAGATTTTTTATTTTTTTCTGTTTTAATTTTACCTGCAAAAATATTTTTCTTTTGCAAAAATGTGCCTAAAAACACGGAAAACGGAAGTATCATTGATAAAACAAGTGCAAAAATTTTGTTCAAATGCAACTCGTCTGCACAACCGAAAAGAATGTTAAACGGTATGAATTTAAACTCAAAAAAGTCTTTTAAAATTAAAACGGCAGAAACTGCAAGTTGAATTTCAAGCAAAACAAACCCCGTCAAAAACTCTTTCAGTTTGCATTTCAAACCGATTAAAACATTTAAAACCATAAAAAGCAAACACGAAAAGGTATATGACAAAGCAAGAACAATTTTATCCGTTTCCTCTGTCCCGTTGTTAACAAAAGATAAAATGAGTGCAGGCAAAAGCAATGATACAGATGAAAATACCCAATATGACGCTAACGGTAAGAAATTTTTAAAAAAAGTTTTCATTAGTTCCCCTTAATTAAGTAAATATTATGTCTGCTTTTTTTCCTTTGTCACTTGAACAAGTGTAAAAACAGCAAAAGCGAGAATTATTACAGCGGGTATCAACCGAGAAATTAAAGCAGGTATAACTTCTGCCACATAGATATTAAAATAGTCAAGGTACATACGATTAAAAATGAAAGAAATCTCAACCCATACAAGAATTGTGAGAATTTTTGCCGTTATAATTTCCTTTTGAAACAAAACTGCACCGACAGTAACCAAAACTGCAAAAATCATGGGAAAAATTTGATAATTACAAAATGTATCAAACGAGGCAAAAATAACTTTTAAAAGTCTGCCCAAATATTCTGCGTTAGAGTATTTGTCCGATGTAAACGCTTCCCAATAGGACATTGTAACATCGTGTCCTGTCGGAATTGGAAGACTGTTCATAAAAGGGCCTATAACCAAAACATATACTTCCATCACAATCAAAAGCGAAAACATAACTTGTAAAATTGTGTAAAATATGTTTTTAGAGTTTTTCATAGAAATGCCCCCCTATACTACATACTTTTATGTTTTAATTTAATGATACAAAAAGTTTTCAAAAAAAACATCGGTACCACCCCTATGATATTTTCTACCTTAAATATATAGTTGTGTTTTTAGTTTGTCAATACTTTTTTAATAAAAAATGGTAAAAAATTTCAAAAAATATGTCAAATCTTTACACATTTGCGAAAGTGTAAAGATGAATTTGCCGAAATTCAGATATTTGCTCACAAAAAAAGCCGTGAAAACAAGTGCAGTTTTTTGCACCGTTTCACGACATTTTATTTTTAAATATTTGATTTTGAATTATTTACTGCTCTTATCAGATGAAATCTTGTGCTTTTTTCTGTAAATGATTATATAAATCATTCCGATAATTCCGCCGATTGCATTCATAGAAATATCTGTCATAGTATCAATCAAGCCGTAGTCGCCCGCATCCTGATAACCGAGCTGAATGTAATTGATAGTTTCAATCGGTTTTGCAAGCTGAAGATTTGTGTCGTAAAGCCTGTCCATAATGAACTCGTACATTTCCCACCCCGAAGCGATGGTCATAGTGAACATTATGCCGAAAATGGCTGCAAGAATAACGGAACACTCGCCCTTTTTTCGTTGCAAAATTACTGCAAAATCATAGCCGAAAGTGGCACAGACAAACCCTGTCAGGCAATGCATAAAATCGTCAAACCACAAAGTTTTATCGAAAAATCCGACATAACTGCCGAAAACTATGCCTACAAATATGATGATATTGAGCATCGTTTGTGAAATCGGCTGAACTTCTTCTATAAAACTTCCGTTTCCGAAAACCTGAAACATATCCCACAAATGAGTAAAAACCAAACAGAAAAACGACTCGAACCCCATAATCAAATCGTGTTCAAAAGCGAACGAGTAAATCATACAACCTATGAGCGAAATGCGTGTTACAATCCAAAACGCAAGCTGAACTTTCGGTACGGATTTTATCGGGTATTTTTTAATTTTATACTGCATTATTCTTTCACCTTTAAATAAAAACTTGTTTTTAGTATATCATATTTAATTTGAAATACAATATAAATAGAAAAAATCGGCAGAAATGTTTAATATTTTACACTTCTGCCGACCGTTTTTATTTACTTTTCTGATTTATTATTCGCACAACAGCCGTTTTTTGAACACTTACTGCACGATGCACAATTACCGCAAGATGAACAAGTACCTTTATTTTTTACCAAATAAACGACAGGCACTGCCAAAATTGCAACGATTACAATAATTGCTATAAAAGTTGATAAATTCATTTAACATCACTCTTTCTTTTTGATGGTTTTCTGAATATAAAGAACAGATAAAGTCCGACTGTTACAAACGCAACGATTGTCGAAACCGTGAATACACCTGTTGTAAAAAGCAGTGCAAATTGATAAATGCAAAATGCTACGCTGTACGCAAAAAATGTTTGATAAAGCAAAGCAAACACAAACCATTTCCAATTTCTTAATTCACGCCAAATTGCTGCGACTGCGGCAACACACGGTATGCAAAGAAGATTGAAAACAAGGAATGAAAAACCCGAAACCTGCGTAAACAGTTGTGAAATGTCGGAAACCAAAACACCAAGCACGGAAACAATACCTTCTTTTGCAAGAAGTCCCATAATAGTTGCAACGCTTGCCTGCCAGAAACCGAAACCGAGAGGTTCAAACAGAACTGCAAGTGCCTTTCCTATTACTGCAAGAATGGAGTTATTCATATCATCTACCATCAGGAATTTTGAGTTTTCAAATCCAAAGTTTGACAAAAACCAAATTGCAACTGATGCAAGCAAAATGATTGAGCCTGCTTTTTTCAAAAATCCCGAACCACGCTCCCACATACTTTTCATAACATTTTTAAATGTAGGCAAATGGTAAGACGGAAGTTCCATTACAAACGGTGTATCGTCGCTCAAAAACGGTCTTGTCTTTTTCAATATGGTACCGCTTATGACGATTGCCAAAATACCTATAAAATACGCACACGGAGCAAACCACCACGCACCACCGAAAAGCGACGACGCAATGAGTGCAATGACGGGCAATTTTGCACCGCACGGTATAAATGTCGTTGTAATGACAGTCATTTTTCTGTCTTTTTCATTTTCTATTGTTCTTGACGCCATAACGCCCGGTACACCACAGCCCGTACCTATAAGAATAGGTATGAAAGATTTACCCGAAAGACCGAACTTTCTGAAAACTTTATCCATAATAAAAGCAATTCTGCTCATATATCCACAGTCTTCAAGAAAAGCAAGAAATGTGAAAAGCACAAAAATCTGCGGTGCAAATCCCAAAACCGTACCGACGCCTGCCAAAATACCGTCTCGCACAAGACCTATGATAACGGGGGAACAATTCACACTGTTCAAAAGCGAAACGACCGCACCCGTTACATAGCCCTCTGCACCGAAAATGTTGTCTGTTATAAAATCTGTAACGGCACCGCCTACAAGCGATACGCTTATGTAATAAACGCAAAACATTATGAGTGCAAATATCGGCAATGCCAAAAATCTGTTTGTTACAATATCGTCTATTTTCTGCGTTGTTGACTTTTTAGTTCTGTTTCTTGTTACACATTCGCTTATAACGGAAGTTATATATCTGTAACGCTGGTCGGCGATAATTCCTTCTGCATCGTCGTCATAATATTTTTCTGCCTGCTGAATAATTTGTTCTGCTTCAGGCGGTTCTTTCATTGTTTTGAGTACTTCTTCATCACGCTCAAAAATTTTTGTAGCATAATATCTTCGTTTTCTCTCGTCAATATCTTTCGGCAAAAGACTCGATATAAAGTGAATATAACTTTCCACTCTATCGTCAAAAGCGTGATGAATGGGCGGTATGCCCGTATTGTTTTTCGCAAGTTCTATAACTTTTTTAACCGCTTTTTTTACGCCTGTCCCTTTTAAAGCGGATATTTCAAAAACCGTACATCCGAAATGTTCAGCAATTTCCTCTGCGTGAATTTCGTCGCCGTTTTTACGAACAACATCCATCATATTGATTGCCATTACAACAGGTACGCCCATCTCACAAATTTGTGTTGTAAGGTACAAATTTCTCTCAATATTCGTGCCGTCAACAACATTTAAAATTGCGTCGGGCTTTTCATCTACCAAATAGTTTCTTGCAACTATCTCTTCGGGAGTGTAGGGAGAAAGACTGTAAATACCGGGTAAGTCGGTAAAAATAACATCGTTTTCTCCCGACATTTTGCCCTCTTTTTTCTCAACCGTTACACCCGGCCAGTTGCCTACATATTGGTTTGAGCCTGTAATTAAATTGAATAAAAGCGTTTTACCGCAGTTTGGGTTTCCGACAAGCGCAATTTTTATCATTCTTCTACCTCTATCATTTCAGCGTCTGCTTTTCGCAGCGAAAGTTCATAGCCTCTGACAGTCAGTTCCATCGGGTCGCCGAGCGGTGCAAGTTTTTTTACAAAAACCGTTGTACCTTTTGTAATGCCCATATCCATTATTCTTCTTTTAAGCGCTCCGTCGCCGCAAAGTTTTACGACTTTTGCACTGTGTCCTACTTTTATTTGATTTAAAGTTTTCATTTGTCCTCCGTAAATCACTGTGAGTTAGGTGTCACTAATTTCAAATATAGGTTAGCATATTCTAACTCGTTTGTCAAGAAATAATTTTCAATAATAAAAAGTTTTTTCCAAATATTAATTTTTATTAAAAACAATAGACATATTGCCTAATTTAGTTTAATATTTATGTAAGTAAACTTGAATTGCCGTTTTTTTACATAAATTAAAATACAAAAAATCTTTCGGGTTTACACAACAATCAAATTATTTTATAAAAGAAAGGGTTTACTATGAATTACGAAATCAAAGGCACTCCGTTGCCCGTACTTGTCTGCACACTCGAGCAAAACGAGTCAATGGTAACAGAAAGCGGCGCAATGGCTTGGATGAGTGAAAATATGGAAATGAAAACATCGTCTAACGGCGGTGCAGGCAAAGTTTTTTCCCGTCTTGTAAGCGGCGAACATCTTTTCCAAAACATTTATACCGCAAGAAACGGAAAGGGTATGATTTCTTTTGCATCGTCTTTTCCGGGAGAAATTCTTGCAGTTAACATTGAGCCGGGCAAAGACATTATAGTTCAAAAGTCGTGTTTCCTTGCATCTGAAACAAGCGTTGAACTCTCAATGTTTTTCAGAAAGAAACTCGGTGCAGGTCTTTTCGGCGGCGAAGGTTTCATTATGCAAAGACTTTCGGGAAGCGGTAAAGCGTTCATAGAAGTTGACGGAAGTTGTGTTACATACGACCTTGAGGCAGGTCAGAGTTTAGTTGCCAGCACGGGTTATGTAGTAATGATGGACGCAAGCTGTACTATGGATGTTGTATCTGTCAAAGGTGTTAAAAATATGGTGTTCGGCGGGGAAGGCATCTTCAACACTAAAGTTACAGGTCCCGGAAGAGTAATAATTCAGTCTATGCCGATTGCAAAACTTGCAGGTGTTCTTGCACCGTTTATTGCAACAGGTTCATAATTGTTATTAAGCGTGGAAGTAAAATCTTTCACGCTTTCTTTTTTGCAAATTAACATATTTTTTGCAAATAAACATACAATTATACACAATTTGTTGTTTAAATCATATACTGCAAAATATATTAAAAACACAAAAAGAAAGGTTTTACAAATGGACAGCGACATACAAAGTGTAAAGAAAGAGAAAAAAATTTTAAAAATATCATTTTTTTCAGGTTTATTTTTTGCACTTGCAGAACTTATTTTCGCCATATACAGTCATTCTCAATCGGTTTTAACAGACGCAGTTTATGATGCGAGCGAACTCGTATTTATTGCATTGTTACTGTTTTTAACACCGTTATTTCACAAGCCCGTAACAGAAAAACATCCTTACGGATATTTTCAGATAGAGTCGATATTTTTAATAATAAAAGGCTTTATGATGCTTTCCGTTTCTTTAGGCGTTTTTGCAAACATTACAGAAACTTTACTGTCGGGTGGTAACAGCGTAAAATCAAAAGAAATATCTGTTTTTCAGATGATTTTAGGTGTTGTAAGCATTTTTATTTACTGCTTTATGAAAAAGAACAATTCAAATCTTTCTTCTCCTACAATAAACGCAGAACTTTTAGGTTGGAAAATAGATATACTTTACAGTTTCGGTATGTCATTTGCATTTTTCGTTTCAAACTTTCTCAACAAAACTCCGCTTTCTTTTATTTCGCCGTATTTCGACCAAATTATTGCAATTATAATAATGATATTAACACTCCCCGAAAGCATTAAAATTTTATGCAATTCCATAAAAGATGTGTTTTTATTTTCTCCCGAAGAAGAAACGGTTGACGAGATTAAATCAATTTGCCGAAAAGAGTTAAGCAACTTTGATTTTGAGCCCGTATTTTTTGATATAACAAAAACGGGAAGACATTTGTGGATAGCGGTTTATTTCAAAATTAAGCAATCTGCTTTAAATGTTAAAGATTTAGAAAATGCGACCGAAAGACTAAACGCAGAACTTTTCAAAAAAACAGGCGAATGCACTTGCGAACTTATACTGACTCCAAAAAACGCAAAAACAAAGAAAATCAATCAAAATAATTAAAAATAATCAGTAAAAAAAGGCAGCTTGACGCTGCCTTTTTTATTTATATTCATTATAAAACGGGTATCTGTGCTTGTCATCTTCAGTAATTTCACGAATGACTTTACACGGAACGCCTACTGCCACAACATTTGACGGAATTGATTTTTTAACAACACTTCCCGCACCGATAACTGTATTGTCGCCGATTGTTACGCCTGCAAGTATTGTTGAACCTGCACCAATCCAAACATTGTTGCCTATTGTGATAGGTTTTGCAATTTCAAGTCCTTTTTTTCTCTGTTCGGGGTCTGTCGGGTGTTCCGCAGTAGTAAAGCAACAATTCGGAGCGATAAAAACATTATCGCCGAAAGTAACGCCCGCACCATCAGTTATAACTAAATTATGGTTTGAATAGAACGAGTCGCCGACTGAAATATTGTAACCGTAATCGCACCAAAACGGAGGAGTGAAAACAACATTTTCACCCATCTTTCCGATTAAATCACGCAATATTTCCTGTTGTGCTTCATAATCATTCGGATTTAGCTGATTGTATTTCCAGCATTTATCTTTACACTTTTTTATTTCCTTTTCATAATCGGGATTATAGCACCCTTGAAAAAGACAGTTTATCGGAACAATCGGTTTTTCATCCATCACAATACCTACTTTATTTTTACATTATATATAATATATAAATTATATAAATTATATAATATGATAATTATTATATATTATATCATTATATTTATATCAATTTATATCTTTGCAAGTGCTTGTTCAAGGTCGGCAATAATATCGTCTGCATTTTCAATTCCGACAGAGAAACGAACAAGGTCGGGGCTTACGCCGCAATCTTCAAGTTCCTTGTCTGTAAGTTGACGGTGTGTTGTTGAAGCAGGGTGCAAACAACAAGTGCGTGCGTCTGCAACATGGGTAACGATAGATGCAAGACGAAGACTGTCCATAAATACGGTTGCAGACTCTCTTCCGCCCTTGATACCGAAAGAAACAACACCGCAAGTGCCGTTTGGCATATATTTTTGAGCAAGTTCATACTGTTTGTCGCCCTCAAGCATTGCACAGTTTACCCAAGCGATTTTTTCGTGATTTTTGAGATATTTTGCAACTTTCAAAGCATTTTCACAATGACGGGGAACACGCAAATGGAGTGTTTCGAGTCCGAGATTGAGAAGAAAAGCGTTTTGAGGACTTTGAATTGAACCAAGGTCTCTCATCAACTGAGCAGTTGCTTTTGTAATATACGCCATTTCTCCGAGAGAACTGTAAACCAAGCCGTGATAACTTTCGTCGGCAGTTGTAAGTCCGGGGAACTTATCGTTTTGAGTCCAGTCAAACTTACCTGAATCTACAATTACACCGCCGATTGTGGAAGCGTGTCCCTCCATATATTTTGTAGTGGAATGAATGACAATATCTGCACCCCATTCGAAAGGACGGCAATTCATCGGTGTAGCAAAAGTATTATCTATAATAAGCGGAATACCGTTTTTATGTGCAACATTTGCAAACTTTTCAATATCCAAAATTTCAAGACTCGGGTTAGAAATTGTTTCGCCGAAAACTGCCTTTGTATTTGGCTGAATTGCAGCTTGAATTTCTTCTTCGCTTGCTTTTGGAGAAACAAAAGTAAAGTCAATGCCGAGTTTTCTCATAGTAACATTGAAAAGGTTGAAAGTTCCGCCGTAAATAGCAGCTGATGAAACTATATGGTCGCCTGCCTGAGCAATGTTGAAAACACTGTAAAACGAAGCAGCCTGACCGCTTGAAGTGAGCATTGCAGCCACACCGCCTTCAAGCAATGCTATTTTTGCAGCAGCATTGTCGCAGGTCGGATTTTGCAGTCTTGAATAGAAATAACCTTCTTTTTTAAGGTCAAAAAGGTCACCCATCTCCTGTGAACTCTCATACTTATATGTTGTGCTTTGAACTATCGGGAACACTCTCGGCTCGCCGTTTTTTGGCTCATAAGCACCTTGCACGCAATTTGTTTCAATGTTCATATATCTTTCTCCTTTCGTTTGTCAATAATTTAAAATCAATCGTTTAAAAAATGTTTCATTATATCCGGACCGTGTTCAATAAACACGCCTGTTGCCTCTGCCGTTTTTTCATTGATTGAAGAAACGCCGTTTTTTTCATCATTTTTATGATAAATGAGATACGGTACAGGGTCGGAAGCGTGTGTTCTTGTAACAATCGGAGTCGGATGGTCGGGTAAAATCATTATTTTATAATCATCATACTTTTTAAGCCCGTCAAAAAGTATCGGTAAAACTCTTTCATCTATCATCTCAATGGCACGGACTTTATTTTCAGGTTCATTTCTGTGACCGCACTCATCGGGAGCTTCAAAGTGAATATACACAAGGTCATTTCTTTCAAGCAATTCAAGTCCTGCCTTTGCTTTACCCTCAAAGTTTGTGTCTATATAACCCGTTGCACCGTCAACATCGGCAACTTCCATTTCGGCACAGCCTCCTATGCCTTTAATCAAGTCAACTGCCGAAACAACACTGCCTTTAATTCCGAAAATCTTTTCAAAAGGAGCAAGTGCAGGGCGTTTACCCTCGCCCCAAAGCCAAATTGAATTTGCAGGACGCTTGCCGTTTTTTATTCTTTCAAGATTTATCGGATGGTCTTTTAAAATGTCGTAACTTTTTTTCATCATCTCAATAAGCGGCTTTGCATTTTCGCTTGTTGAGAGATACTCTGTGATAACTTTTCCCGTAATATCGTGAGGAGGAGTCATCTTTCCGAGTTCGGTAGTGCCGTTTTTCCAAATTAGACAGTGACGATACGACACGCCTTTATAGAATGTGAATTCGTCAGTACCGAGTTGCTTTTGCACTTCTTCTATCAAAACAGACGCTTCTTCTGTTGAAATATCATCGGCACAATAGTCTTCTATTGTTTTTTGCTCATACGGCAAATCATCTTGTGAAAGCGTTACAAGATTTGTACGAAGCGAAACATCGCTCGGCGACATATCTATACCGATAGACGCCGCTTCAAGCGGACTTCTTCCCGTATAATATTTCATTGGGTCAAAACCCATAACGCTCATATTTGCAACATCGGAGCCGGGTTTAAGCCCTTTTGCAACAGTCCTTACAAGACCGACTTCGCCTTTTGACGCCAAAAAGTCCATATTTGGCTTTTTGGCAACTTCCATAGGAGTTTTGCCGTCAAGTGCAGGCACGGGATAGTCTGCCATTCCGTCGTACAAAACAACAACATATTTCATATTTGTAACACCTCTTAAAGCACACTTGTGCGTCTGTTATTATTTAAAGTAATTTACACCGCTTTCAAAGATTTTCATATCTTTTTCAAACGGAACATTTTTATAAAGGTCTGCACCCTTTCTTTCACTGTGAGCCATCTTTCCGAGAACTCTGCCGTCAGGGCTTGTGATACCCTCAATAGCACAAACAGAGCCGTTTGGATTGAACGGCATTGAATCTGCAACCATACCGTTTTCGTCAACATATTGAGTTGCTATCTGACCGTTTTTGATGAGTTCTTTAACAACATCGTCATCAGCAACAAATCTGCCCTCGCCGTGAGAAATCGGAACTGCAAAAACATCGCCTGCATTGATACTCGAGAACCACGGAGATTTTACGCTTGCAACACGGGTATAAGCCATTTGACTGATATGTCTGCCGATAGTGTTAAATGTGAGCGTCGGGTCATATTCTTCAAGTTTTTCAATCTTTCCGTAAGGAACAAGACCGAGTTTAATGAGAGCCTGAAAACCGTTACAGATACCGAGCATAAGACCGTCTCTGCAATTAAGAAGTTTAGTAACTGCCTCTTTGATTTTCGGGTTTCTGAAAGTTGTTGCAATGAATTTGCCCGAGCCTTCAGGTTCGTCACCGCCCGAGAAACCACCCGGAAGCATAATCATCTGGCTTTCATTGATTTTTTCTGCCATCTTATCTATTGTTTCCTCAATGTCGGAAGGAGTGAGGTTTTTAACAACAAGAATATCTGCCTCTGCACCTGCTTTTTCAAACGCTCTTGCAGAGTCAATCTCACAGTTTGTACCCGGAAATGCAGGGATAAATACTTTCGGCTTTGCAACTTTATTTTTTGCAATGAATATACTGCGTTCTTTATAAAGCGGAACGCCTTTAATCTCTGCTTTTTTACCGCTGTCTGTCGGGAATACTTTTTCAAGTTTTTCACTCCAAGCCGAGATAAGCTCGTCGAGTGTTATAACTTCTCCGTCAATAATAAACAAACCGTTTGAAGTTGTGGTACCGAGTTTGATACCTTCCATATCAAAGCCGTCTGCAAGTTCAACAACAAAAGATGCCTGAAGCGGTGCAAACAATGTTTCTTTTGAGAGATTTTGTTCAAAAGTAAAGCCTGTCTTTTCGCCGAATGCCATTTTACATACGCTTGCCGCAGCGCCGCCTTCTTTTACTGTTGATGCCGCAAGGATATTGCCGTTTCTGACATTTTCATAAACATTCATCATAAGTTCCATTGACTTATCAAAATCGGGAAGACCGCTCTTTTCGTCAACAGGTACAGGCAAAAGTTTTACAACCGAGCCTTTTTTCTTGAATATTGAAGATACTGTTTTTGACGCCTTTGTCATACCTACTGCAAAGCAAACGAGAGTAGGAGGAACATCAAGGTCATTGAACGAACCGCTCATAGAGTCTTTACCGCCGATTGACGGAACTTTATATCCTATCTGTGCCTCAAGTCCGCCCAAAAGTGCGGCAGTCGGTTTGCCCCAGCGAGCAGGCTCATTGCCGAGTCTTTCAAAATATTCCTGCATTGTAAGTCTTGCTTTTGACGGGTCACAGCCTACGCACGCAAGTTTTGCAAGGCTTTCTGCCACTGCAAAAGCTGCCGAATGGAACGGACTCCATTTTGAAACGGCAGGAATAAATCCGTAACTCATTACTGAAGCGTCATCTGTTTCGCCGTTCAAAACAGGAAGTTTTGCAACCATTGCTTCTTCGGGAGTAAGCTGATATGTGCCTGCATAAGGCATCAATACTGTTGAAGCACCGATTGATGAGTCAAAACGCTCTACAAGACCTTTTTGAGAACAAACTTCAAGTCTTTTAAGGTTTTTAACAAGTGCAGACGCAACAGGTTCGTCTTCAAGAATTTTCGGTGTTGAAGTTCTGTAATTATCTTTTTCATTTACAGGCAAAATTTCTGCCGTTGCGTGTTGAGTAACACCGTTTGTATTGAGAAAATCTCTTGAAATGTCAACAATTTTATCGCCTCTCCAAGTCATCTCAAGACGATTTGCGTTTGTTACGACTGCAACGGGAGTTGCTTCAAGGTTTTCTTCATTTGCAAGTCTTGTAAATTCTTCAACATCATTTTTATCAAGAACGACTGCCATTCTTTCCTGACTTTCGGAAATTGCAAGTTCGGTTCCGTCAAGACCGTCGTACTTTTTAGGAACTTTATCAAGGTCAATTTTAAGACCGTCTGCAAGTTCTCCGATTGCAACACAGACACCGCCTGCACCGAAGTCATTGCATCTTTTAATCATAGTTGAGGCTTTTTCATTTCTGAAAAGTCTTTGAAGTTTTCTCTCTGTCGGAGGGTTACCCTTTTGAACCTCTGCACCGCAGGTTTCTATTGAAGATGAATCGTGTGCTTTTGATGAACCTGTTGCACCGCCGCAACCGTCACGACCTGTTCTTCCGCCCAAAAGAACGATAACATCGTTTTCTTCAGGACGCATACGAACAACATTTTTCTTCGGAGAAGCACCTACAACTGCACCGATTTCCATTCTCTTTGCAACATATCCGCTGTCATAAAGTTCTGTTACCTGTCCTGTTGCAAGACCGATTTGGTTACCGTAAGATGAATATCCCTGTGCAGCGGCAGTTGTAATTTTTGACTGCGGAAGTTTTCCGTCAAGTGTTTCTTCAAACGGAATTGTCGGGTCGCCTGCACCTGTAACACGCATTGCCTGATATACATAGGCTCTGCCTGACAATGGGTCTCTTATAGCACCGCCGAGACAGGTTGCCGCACCACCGAAAGGCTCGATTTCCGTAGGATGATTGTGTGTTTCGTTTTTGAACTGAACAAGCCACGGCTCTTCTTTTCCGTCGATTGTTGCCATCACTTCGATTGAGCAGGCGTTTATTTCTTCACTTTCGTCAAGGTCGTTTACAAGACCTCTCTTTTTAAGAACTTTTGTACCGAGACAAGCAAGGTCCATAAGGCAGACATCTTTCTTGCTTTCTCTTTCGCCGTACGCTTCTTTTCTGAGTTCAAAATAGTCTTTAATGGCTTTATTTAAGGCTTCTGTATAATCTCCGCCCTCTGTAACAGAGATGGAGTCAAGTTTTGTTGAAAATGTTGTATGACGACAGTGGTCGCTCCAATATGTGTCGATAACTTTAAGTTCGGTAATGCTCGGGTTTCTGTTTTCATCTTTTTTGAAATAATCACGCACCCATTTCAAATCTGCTTCGCTCATTGCAAAACCCATCTCTGCGTGATAATTTTCAATCTCGCTGTCCGTCATATCAATAAAACCGTCAACTCTCGCAATATCAGACGGAACTTCGCCTTTAATGTCAAGGTCACGAGGCAACTCGTCTGACGCTTCACGGCTTTCAACAGGGTTAATCATATATGATTTAATTTTTTCAAAATCTGCGTCGGAAACATCGCCCTTAACGGCAACGATTTTCGCACTTGTAACAATAGGTCTTTCGCCACCCGTGAGAAGCTGAATACACTGAGCCGCAGAGTCTGCCCTTTGGTCGTACTGTCCCGGAAGGTACTCCATAGTAAATTTTCTCCAGCCGTCTTCAAAAGGCACTTTTAAATAGACATTGTCAAGATTCGGCTCGCTGAAAACCTGCGATACAGCCGCACCGAACTGGTCGGAATCTACACCCTGTGCAAGATACCTGTTGATGATACGGACATCTTCCACGCTTGTAATACCGACATTTTCACGAAGGTCTTTTAAAATTTGACCTGCTTCAATATCATTTCCTTTTTTCTTTTCAACAAAAATTCGAAATACATCTGCCATAATTTTTCTCCTTTTTCCGTATTATATAAATAATAGAAAATTTATATAGATATATTAGCATACAAAATAAATATTTTCTACTGTTATTTCAAAATTTTTAACAATCATTCAAAAATTGTTTATCAAATGCAGTGAAATATGTGCTATAATAATAATTGCCTAAAAAGGCTCGGAAGGAATGAATTTTATATGAGTACCGTCAATGGCGACTGCAATATAGAAGTAGAGTTGTTTTATGCCGTAGTTGACAAAAGCGAAGATTTGAAAGTGGTGGATTTTGACAGCCATTTTTCAGAACTCTCGGGTGTTCATCCGTCAAAAATCAAGCAGGGAAAACTTTCTTTTTTAGATATGTTAAAACCGTGCGACAGAGAAAAACTCATTCAAAGACTTTGTTCAAAAAACAGATACATATATACCGATTTTGAGATACTTAAAAATTTTAAAGAACCTGTTTATGTGTACTGTATTTGTGAAAATATAAGCGGTACAAATCTTTGCAGAATTATGATGAGCGAAGTTGAGTACGGAAATTCAAAAAAAAGTCTGAAACTTATCGAAGCAGACGATTTTCGTTACTCTCTTGCAGACGAAATCATCTGTCCCGTCTGTCTTTTCAGGGTAGATGACGAGATGCAGACAGAGGCTTTTTATATGAACAAAAGTTGTTGCAGACTGTTTGAAACAACGCAGGAAGCAGTCAAAAACAACGGCTTTCGTATAGATTTGACCGTTGCAGACGACGACAAAACGCTTTTGTTTCAGTCAATCGGAACAAGTCTTGCAACGGGAGAGCCGATTGATATGTACTTTCACATATACAAAAACAAATTCGACATCGTAAGGTGCAGGCTCAGAGCCGAGATTGCAGGCTATGACAAAGAAACAAGACCTGTTTTCAACGCCGTAATCGACGAACCCGACGACATTTCTCAAAGCGCACAGTACATATTCAAAAACCGTGCCGAAGTTCTGACAGAAGCATAAACCACGACAACACGACAAATAGTAAAGATACATAACAAATTCAACAAAACAAAAAAATACAATTCTAAAAAGCAACAAAGCAAAGAAATCGCCGAAATTCAAATCATCGGCGATTTTTTTATATTTTCTTTGACTTATATGACAACAAAAACTATTGACAATGACTTGTTTATTGTTAAAATATATTTGTAGGACTGTATTTAAAACAGTAAAAATTTTCAGTATTCAGTATTTAACTATTTAGAAAATATTTTTAATAAAAAAACAAAAGGTGATTGTATGTGTTTGAAAATTTCCAAAAAGCCGATTGCTTTTCTTCTTTCGGTTTTGCTTGCCGTTGCGGCAACATTTTGCCTTTCATCTTTTACGGCTTTCGGACAAGTAAACTGGAAGTACGACGAAAACAACCGTACACTTTATTTTGACGGAGCAGGCACAACAGGAGATTTTACTCAAAGCAAACTGCCCGAGTGGAGCAAATATTCGCAATCGGCTGAAAATATAGTTTTTTCAGACGGAATTGCACAAATCGGAAACTACGCATTTTTAAACTTTTCAAAAGTAAAAAGCGTTTCTTTTCCGAACAGTTTAAAAAGTATCGGCTACGCCTCTTTTTACGGTTGTGAAAACCTGAAAAGTGCTGAGTTTTCCGACAAATCCGACAAAATCGAGATGATAGACAGTTACGCATTTTTTGAAACGGCACTTGATTTTGCCGAGTTTAAAAGCAGTGTAAAAGAATTGGGCGACTACTCTTTCGGCTACGGTAACAACGGCAAAAAAGACGGTTTTTATTTCATCTGCAAGCCTGCCGATGCAGTCGGAAAATATGCTTTTGAAAACGGATTTAAAGTGCTTTCAAACACCGTTTTGGACAACAAATACGATATATCATTTGAAACAGACAAAGAAACTTTTTACTTTTTCTTCACTCCGACACATTCGGGAGAATATTCTTTTAAATCTACGGGAGTTTTCGACACTTTCGCAGTTTTGTACAATGAAAATTTTGAAAAAATTTCCGAAAACGACGACGAGGGAATTGACTGCAATCACAATTTAAAAGTTCATTTGGAACGAGGCAAAACATATTGTTTTTCAACAAAGCCTCTTTATTCATCACAATCGGGAAAATATCCCGTACATTTGACTGTGTTGCAAAAGGACAAAGAGTATGCCGTATCAGGCACCGTTTTTGAACTCGCAGATAAAAACGGAAATTTAAAAAATGCCGTTTCGGGAGTACAAGTAAAGTGTGACGACTGCGAAAATACGGCCGTAACTGACGAAAAAGGCGAATTTACGCTCTCGCTTCAATCGGGAACTCACACAATAACACTGTCCTCTCCAACGGGATTTGACAGAAAAATTGTTTTAAATGTTACAAAAGACGAAAACATAGGAAAAACAGGAATAATAAACTGCGATATAAACAAAGACGGATTTATAAATATCCGTGACATAGCCGAAGACAGAAATTGCGAAAACGAAGTAAGAGAATTTTTCAACATCAGCAAAAGCAGTTGGGAATATTAAAAAAGGAAACTATATTTATTTAGTTAAAAAATTATTTTAAATAATAAAACAAAAAAATAAATTATCAAAAAGCAAAACAACGGGGGAATTTTTATGAACGCAAAGGAAACAGTACAAAAAATGACGCTTGAAGAAAAAGCGTCGATGGTGTCGGGAAGCGATTTTTGGCACCTTGATGCAATCGACAGATTGGGAATTAAGGAAACTATGGTCAGCGACGGACCTCACGGACTCAGAAAACAAGTAGATTCGGCAAGTGCCGACAACAACGAAAGTATTGTTGCAGTTTGTTTTCCGTCTGCTGCGGGAACTGCGTCGTCTTTTAACAGAAATCTTTTAAGCAAACTCGGAGAAACTCTCGGCGAAGAATGTTCGGCTGAAAATGTTTCGGTTTTACTCGGCCCTGCCGTAAATATCAAACGCTCGCCGCTTTGTGGACGAAATTTTGAATATTTCAGCGAAGACCCGTATCTTGCAGGCGAACTTGCTTCTTCATACATAAACGGCGTTCAGTCAAAAGGCGTCGGCACAAGCATAAAGCACTTTGCGGTAAACAGTCAGGAAAAACGCAGAATGACGATTTCTTCCGTACTTGATGAAAGAACTTTCAGAGAGATATATTTAAGTGCATTTGAAAAGGCAGTCAAAAAATCACAGCCGTGGACCGTAATGTGTTCCTACAACAAAATCAACGGCGTATATTCATCTGAAAACCCATATCTTTTGACAAAGATTTTGCGTGATGAATGGGGATTTAAAGGCTATGTAATGAGTGACTGGGGTGCTTGCAACGACCGTGTAAAAGGTATAAAAGCAGGTCTTGACCTTGAAATGCCATCAAGTGCGGGAATTAATACAAAAAAAATTATCGAAGCAGTAAAAAACAAAACTCTCGATGAAAAAGACCTTGACACCTGTTGCGAAAGAATACTTGAAAAAGTGCTTGAATATCAACAAAACAGAAAATATACAAAATTTTTCGACAGAGACGAGCATCACAAAATTGCTCAAGAAATTGCCGAAGAATCAATGGTTTTACTTAAAAACGACAACAATATTTTACCTCTTAAAAAAGGTCAAAAGGTTGCTTTCATAGGTGAATTTGCCCGTTTCCCGAGATATCAGGGAGGAGGAAGTTCACACATTCGTTCACACAAAGTTGACAGTGCATTAGACACCGTCAAGGCAAGGGGCGGCGTAAACTACGCAAAAGGTTTCCCTTGTGACAGAGATTTGTACGAACCCGAAAAAGCCAAAGAAGCGATTGAACTTGCAAGACTTTCCGATGTTGCAGTCGTATTCGCAGGCTTGCCCGAAAGTATGGAGTCGGAAGGATTTGACCGTCAGCATATCAACCTTCCCGACTGTCAAAACAGACTTATAGAAGAAATATGTGCAGTACAGAAAAATGTCGTAGTCGTTCTTCACAACGGCTCTCCTGTTGCTATGCCTTGGATAGACAAGGTTTCTGCCGTTTTGGAAAGCTACCTTGCAGGCGAAGGCGTGGGACACGCTCAAATCGGCATCTTGTACGGCGATGTCAATCCGTCGGGCAAACTTGCAGAAACTTTCCCGCTTGCACTCTCCGACACACCTTGCTACCGTAACTTCCCCGGCAACGAACTTACCGTTGAATACCGTGAGGGCATATATGTCGGATACCGTTACTATGACACAGTCGGAAAAGATGTTTTGTTCCCATTCGGACACGGTCTTTCATATACAACTTTTGAATACTCAAACATTAAAGCAAACAAAAGAAAAATTGACGAAAACGGCAGTGTTAAAATCTCGCTCACTGTAAAGAACACAGGCAATGTTGCAGGTGCAGAAACGGTACAGGTATATGTGGGAAAAGAGCAAAGCAATGTTTTCAGAGCCGAAAAAGAACTGAAAGGCTTTGAAAAAGTATTTCTTCAGCCAAACGAAGAAAAAGAGATTGAAATTGAACTCGACTCCCGTGCATTCTCGTACTACAACACGGAAATTTATGATTGGTACGCTGAAAGCGGAAAATATCAAATCTGCATAGGCTCGTCTTCAAGAGATATTAAAAAAGTTCTCAACTTAACTCTTGAAAACAGCAAAGAAATAAATTCGCCGTATGATGAAAGCAAATTCAGAAGTTATTATTCTGCCGAAATCAGCAATGTTTCCGACGAAGAATTTTCCCGTCTTTTAGGATTTCCCATTCCCGAGCCAAATGCTCCGAAAGGTAAAAAAATAGGACTTGAAAACAGTTTCATTGACGCTGAAAATACAAAATGGGGAAGCATCATCAATAAAACAATTCGTTTCGGTGCATCGCTTTCCGGCGACAATTCGCTCGGCAACAACGAAATGATTGTTTCTTCAACTCTTGAATGTCCTTTGCACAGTGCAATGGCAATGTCGCAGGGTATGTTAGACGAAGATATGGCAAAATCGCTTGTAAATATTATGAACGGCGACAAAGTTGTAAAATCAGCATTTGGTCTTGCAAAAGGCGGTATTAAAAAAGTTTCCGGAATTGTTATTTCAAGATTAAAAAATAAAATGAAATAAAATAAAACAAATTCAACAAACGAAAAAGAGAGGCTTTAAAACCTCTCTTTTTTTATTTTATTTATTCTCTTTTTTATTTATATTTGCTTTTTGTGGTGTAGTTTTTCTCGCCGTCTGCGTATCTTGTCAATGTATAAGAATTTTTACCGTTATTTTTAACTTTGACCTCGACTTTCGGAACATCTACCTCTTCTTTTGCATAAATCGAGCAAGTGAGTTTGCCGTCTTTTGCAGAAAGTTCGAGTCTGACATCGCAATCGTAATTGTTTTTGAACTGAAAATCAAGATTGCTCCATTGAACCGTTGCGTCTCCGCCGACGGGAACATACGACACTTTCAGCGAATGGTTATGTCTTTCAACAATCGTGAAATTGCCTTTGAGCGCCATTTGGAAAATGGTGGATGAAACCTGACAAACACCGCCTCCCATTCCGTCAACGAACTCTCCTCCGCTTATAACCTTTGCAGGTTTAAAGCCGTTTTTCGCAGTTCTTTTTCCGACTGTTTGGTTAAAAGAAAATGTTTTGCCCGACGGAATTACAATATTGTCAAGTTTTTTTACGGCAGTACGGATATTGCTTGTCCTGTCCTTGTTTGACTCTTTATACGACGAAGTGTATGACGAAATTTTGTACTCAAACTTGTCCTTACTGTTTTTTTCCAACTTTTCGTATATCTCTCTCGGTTTTGTCGTTTTCGCCACAGTCGTTTTCTTTTGAGTTGTAGGCTTTGTAGTTTTCTTCTCTGTTGTCGTCTTTTTTTCTGTTGTTGAAACAGTTGTTGACACAGTCGTGCTTTGTGTTGTTGTTACACTTGTTGAAACCGTGCTTTGAGGTTTTGAAGACGATGTTTCTTTCTGCCAAAAAAGCACATCTTTCGTGCCGACCGAGCAGGCAGTAAAAGACGACACGGCAAGCACGGCTGAAAGTGCAATACATACCGTTTTTATTCTGTTTGCTTTATTGTCCTCTTTTTTCATATCTCCACCACACCGAAAAATTTAAGAAAAAACAAAATTACTTTCTGTTTTTTACCCAATCTTTCTTATTTTCCTGTTTTGAGCGTGCAATCGCAAGGGAATTTTCAGGTACATCTTCAGTAATTGTTGAACCTGCCGCCGTAAAAGCACTCTTGCCGACGGTTACGGGTGCAACAAGGTTTGTATTGCAGCCGATGAAAGCACCGTCTTCGATTTTGCACCTGTCTTTTTTATTTCCGTCATAGTTAACCGTAACGCTTCCACAGCCGAAATTGACATTTTCTCCGACATCGGAATCTCCGATATAAGTCAAATGAGCCGACTTTGTGCCTTTTTCAATAACGGAATTTTTAACTTCCACAAAATTGCCGATATGTACATTTTCACCGACAACGCTGTTATCTCTTATATGGGCAAACGGGCCTGCGTCTGCACCGTCTTTAACAACTGAATTTGTAAGTTTTACATTGTCAAGTTTTACATTGTTTCCGACTGTTGAATTTTCAATATATGTATTCGGTCCGATAACGCAACCGTTGCCGATTGAAACTTTGCCGATGATGATTGTGTTCGGCAATATCGTTGTGTCGTTGCCGATTTCAACATCCGTACCGATTAAGATACCGTCGGTTGACGGAATGTTTACGCCGTCAATCAAATGCTTGTCAAGAATATTTCTTTTCATTATATTGTTGAGATTATTTAACTGTTTTCTATCGTTTGCACCGAGTGTAACCTCTGCATTTTCAACAACATAAGCCCCTACATTGCAACCTTTGTTGATGAGTATTTCAAGGCTGTCTGTCAGATAATATTCGTGCTGAACATTGTTGTTTGTAATATTGTCGAGTGCAAAAGAAAGTTCTGCACCTTTAAACCAATAGCAACCTGCGTTGCTTTCGTTGATTTTCTTTTCTTCTTCTGTTGCGTCTTTGTGTTCAACTATTCTTAAAAGCACGCCGTTTTCGTCACGCTTAATGTGACCTATGCCGTTTGTATCGTCAACGAGTGCAGAAATAAGAGTTATTGCATTGTCATTTTCCTTATGATAGTCAAACGCTTTGTTGATTGTTTCGGCGTCCATCATGGGACCGTCGCCGTTTAAAATTAAAATATCATCATCTATATGTCTGCCGATAAAATCTCTCGCCATCATTACAGCGTGTCCCGTTCCCAAGCGTTCTGACTGAAAAGCAGTTTCAACATCGTCGGGAAGGGCTTTTTCTACGATTTCACTTTTGTGACCTGTTATTACGCACACGCTTTCACATCCCGCATTTTTTACAGCCTTGATAACATGAGAAATCATAGGTTCAAAAAGCACCTCGCACATAACTTTAGGCATATCTGTTTTCATTCTTGTACCTTTACCGCCTGCAAGAATTATCGCACATTTACTCATAAATAAAATCTCCCTTAGTTTGTACTGACACAATCGTTTTGTGTTTATCAAATTAAATTATGCACTATTTTCAACAAAAATTCAATAGTAAGTACATTAAAATAAAAATATTTTGTTTAAAATACTGTTTTTTATCAAAAACCATTTGTAATTAATGCTTAATTCTGTTATAATGTGTAACGAGTTAAACTCAAGTTATGTGAGAAAACAAACTAAAACTATTTTTGGAGGTTATTTTAATGAGTCACAAATTTGTTTATTTGTTCTCAGAGGGTAACAAAGACATGAGAGAACTTCTCGGCGGTAAAGGTGCAAACCTTGCTGAAATGACAGGTCTCGGTCTTCCTGTTCCACAGGGCTTCACTATCTCAACAGAAGCTTGTACCCAGTACTACGAAGATGGCAGAAAGATTAACGACGATATTCAAGCACAAATCATGGAATACATCGTTAAGATGGAAGACATCACAGGCAAAAAATTCGGCGATAAAGAAAATCCGCTTCTCGTATCTGTTCGTTCAGGTGCAAGAGCTTCTATGCCGGGTATGATGGACACAATCCTCAACCTTGGTCTCAACGAAGAAGTTGTTGAAGTAATCGCTAACAAATCAGGCAATCCAAGATGGGCTTGGGACTGTTACAGAAGATTTATTCAAATGTACTCAGACGTTGTTATGGGTGTCGGCAAAAAATATTTTGAAGAACTCATCGACAAAATGAAAGAGGAAAAAGGCGTTTCTCAGGACGTAGAACTCACTGCAGAAGACCTTAAAGAACTTGCTAACCAGTTCAAAGCAGAATACAAAGAAAAAATCGGCGAAGACTTCCCGGCTGACCCAAAAGAACAGTTGATGGGCGCTATCGAGGCTGTTTTCCGTTCATGGGACAACCCTCGTGCAAATGTATATCGTCGTGACAACGACATTCCTTACTCATGGGGTACAGCAGTAAACGTACAGATGATGGCTTTCGGTAACATGGGCGAAACATCAGGTACAGGTGTTGCTTTCACAAGAGACCCTGCAACAGGCGAAAAGAAACTTATGGGTGAGTTCCTTATGAACGCTCAAGGTGAAGACGTTGTTGCCGGTGTTCGTACTCCTTCTCCTATCGCAAAACTTCAAGAAGTTATGCCTGAAGTTTACAACCAATTTGTAGAAATCTGTGCTAAACTTGAAGACCATTACAGAGATATGCAGGATATGGAGTTCACAATCGAAGACAAAAAACTCTATATGCTTCAAACAAGAAACGGTAAGAGAACAGCAAAAGCTGCTCTTAAAATCGCTTGCGACCTTGTTGACGAAAACATGATTTCTGAAGAACAAGCAGTTGCTATGATTGACCCAAGAAACCTTGACACACTTCTCCACCCACAATTCGACGCTAAAGCTCTCAAAGCTGCTTCTCCTATCGGTAAAGCACTTCCTGCATCTCCGGGTGCTGCTTGCGGCAGAGTTGTATTCACAGCTGACGACGCTAAAGAGTGGAACGAAAAAGGCGAAAAAGTTGTTCTCGTTCGTCTTGAAACATCTCCTGAAGATATCGAAGGTATGAAAGCTGCTCAAGGTATCCTTACAGTTCGCGGCGGTATGACATCTCACGCAGCAGTTGTTGCTCGTGGTATGGGTACTTGCTGTGTATCAGGTTGTTCTGAAATCAAAATGGACGAAGACAACAAAAAATTCGTTCTTGACGGTAAAACATTCACAGAAGGCGACTACATTTCAATCGACGGTTCAACAGGTAACATTTACGAAGGTATCATTCCTACTGTTCCTGCTGAAATCGCAGGCGAGTTTGAAAGAATTATGACTCTCGCTGATAAATTCAGAACTCTTAAAGTTCGTACAAATGCAGACACACCTGCTGACGCTAAAAGAGCAAAAGAACTCGGTGCTGAAGGTATCGGTCTTTGCCGTACAGAACATATGTTCTTTGAAGCTGACAGAATTGCTGCATTCCGTGAAATGATTTGTGCAGACACAGTTGAAGAAAGAGAAGCTGCTCTTGATAAGATTATGCCTTACCAGCAGAGCGACTTTGAAAAACTTTACGAAGCACTTGAAGGCTGTCCTGTAACTATCCGTTTCCTTGACCCGCCTCTCCACGAGTTCGTTCCTACAACTGAGGAAGACATCAAAACTCTTGCTGACGCTCAAGGCAAATCAGTTGAAGACATCAAAGCTATCATCGCTTCACTTCACGAATTCAACCCAATGATGGGACACCGTGGCTGCCGTCTTACAGTTACATACCCTGAAATCGCTAAAATGCAGACAACAGCAGTTATCCGTGCTGCAATCAATGTTTCAAAGGCTCATCCTGATTGGACAATTAAGCCTGAAATCATGATTCCTCTCGTTGGCGATGTTAAAGAATTTAAGTTCGTTAAGAAAATCGTTGTAGAAACAGCAGACGCAGAAATCAAAGCTGCAGGCGTTGAACTCGAATACGAAGTTGGTACAATGATTGAAATTCCTCGTGCTTGCCTCACAGCAGACGACATTGCTAAAGAAGCTGACTTCTTCTGCTTCGGTACAAACGACCTTACACAGATGACATTCGGCTTCAGCCGTGACGACGCAGGTAAATTCCTTGATGCTTACTATGACACCAAGATTTACGAAAACGACCCATTTGCTAAACTTGACCAAAACGGCGTTGGCAAACTCATGAAGATGGCTGTTGAACTCGGCAGACCTGAAAACGCTAAACTTCACTGCGGTATCTGTGGTGAACACGGCGGCGACCCAAGTTCAGTTGAATTCTGCAACGAAATCGGTCTTGACTATGTTTCATGTTCACCGTTCCGTGTTCCGATTGCTCGTCTTGCTGCTGCACAGGCTGCAATCGCAAAGAAATAATTAAAATAATGCCAAAAACGTTTAAATCTTAATTAGATTTATAAATTCGACAACTCTGTTCCGACGGGGTTGTCGTTTTTTTATCTATATATTGTTATAATAATTCTAATATATAATAAACAAAAAAACTCCTCATCTTTTTCAGATTGAGGAGTTTTTAATTTTAATTTATTATTTTACAGATTTGCTTTTTAGTCATCAAACAAATACACACGCAGTTCATAGGGGCGGGTTTTGAAACCGTTTTTGCAAATGCAGTTTGTTTCGTAGTTACCAAATATCTTTGTTCCTTTTTCAAGGTCATAGCCTTTCGGTGCATCGAAATTCACGCCGTTTTCGGTAAATGAGCAAATTACCAGCAATCGCTTGTTTGCAAATGTACGCTCATAGACATACAACTCATTGCTGTTTTTATAGTATTCTTTATAAGTTCCGTCTAAAATCAAATTGTTATCTTTACGATAACGCAAAAGTTTTTTATAGAAATTTAAAATCGAATCGGGATTTTCCTGCTCATTTTTAACATTTATTTTTTTATAATTCGGGTTCACATAAAACCACGGCGTACCCGTTGTGAAACCTGCATTTTCACTGTCGTCCCACTGCATAGGCGTTCTCGCATTATCTCTTGTCGAAATTTGACCGAGTTCAAGGCATTTCTTTTTGCCGAAAATTTTAACCCATGTATTATAATTGTTTTTCACAAAAACATCCTGATACATATCGAGCGACGGCAAAGTGATATTTGTCATACCGATTTCCTGTCCCTGATAAATAAACGGAGTGCCTTTTTGCAAAAGATACATTGCAGCAAGCATTTTTCCGCTTTCCGTACGATACTGTTCACTTCCGTATCTGCTTATAATTCTCGGATGGTCGTGATTTTCCAAATACAATGTATTCCAAGCCTTACCGTCGAGTTCTTTTTGCCAAGTTGAAAAAGCATTCTTCATTTTTTTCAAATTAAACGGTGTATGCAAAAAGTCCATAAGGAAACAGTCTGCCTCCATATGCTGAAAATGGAACATCATATCAAGTTCCTGATTTTCATTTTCCGTAATGTACTGAAGAGCAACTTTCGGCGTCATTAAAGGTGCTTCGCCGACGCAGAAACAGTCATAATCTTTCATCACTTCACGATACTCGGTTAAATATTTATGAATATTCGGGCCGTTCAGATAATGCTCCATACCGCAGGCGGCAGGAATGGGAATACCGTTCGGCAGTCCTTCTCGTTTTGAAATAAATGTAATGACATCTTCACGGAAACCATCAACGCCCATATCGAGCCAGAAACGCATCACTTTTTTTATTTCTTCACGCACTTTCGGGTTATCGTGATTTAAGTCGGGCTGTTTTTTTGCAAATGTATGTAAATAATATTCTTTTCTCTTATCGTCATATTCCCACGCTTTGCCCTCAAACAAACTGAGCCAGTTGTTAGGCGGTCTTTTGCCTTTGCCTTTTCGCCAAATGTAAAAGTCGGCGTACTTTGAATTTTTATCTTTGCTTTCCTCAAACCACTCGCACTCGTCGGAAGAATGGTTTACAACAAGGTCCATTATAACTTTCAGACCTCTTTCGTGTGCTCCGTCAAGCACCTTTTTAAACAACTCAAGCGTTCCGTACTCGGAATGAATATTATAATAATCTGCAATATCGTAACCAAAATCTGCATTCGGAGACGGATACAAAGGCGAAAACCAAATGCAGTCAACACCCAAATCTTTAATATAATCAAGTTTTGAGTAAACTCCCTCCAAATCGCCTATGCCGTCGCCGTTTCCGTCGCAAAACGAGCGTGGCCAAATTTGATAAACGGACATATTTTTATAATCTCTGTTTTTCATTTCATCACCCCTGTATGATATTCGGCGAAAATTTCAAAAATACAAAAAACTACGCCTTAGTTTAATAATACAACCGTTTTGCAAAATAATCAATATATTTATTTTAAATGTCAAAATAGTACAACGACATAAAATAAAAAACAGCAGAAAAACTCTGCTGTTAAATAATAATAATAATTAAGATTAAAAAATACAATCTATACAAAATTTAATATTCTGTCGGGCTTACGCCGTAAACATTTTTATAAAGTACGGCTTTAATTTCGTCAAATTCTTTTTGTGAAATCTGTTTACCGTAAGTCATTACTTTAAGCTCAATGGCATTTTTGCCCTTTGAAATCGGCGGCTGCATATAACTGTACTCATTTAAAAAAAAGTTGTTGCGTTCATAAAAAGCAATTCTTCTTTTTGCCGTTTCATTTTCGGGTGGTTCAACTTCAAGACAAACGGTCTTTGCAAGTTTTTCCACTGTTTCTGCGAGCATTTTTGTACCGATACCACCGTTTCTGTAATTTGGATTTACGGCAAAATGGTCAACATAGGCAAACTTTTCAAAGTCCCAAACAGTGATAAAACCTCTTACATCTGTTTCGTCGTAGTTTGGCAAAACATAGATTTGGAAATACGGATTTTCAAGCAAAGCCTTTTCATCGTCAAAAGTTCTGCGTTCATCGTCGGGAAAACTTTGCAGCATCAAGTCAAAAACCTTGCTGAAATCTTTTTCATTCATTTTTTTTAACATAACATCACCTGCAAACATAAATATAGAACTATTGTCTGTGATTATAACACGAACAAAAAGCATTTTCACTCAAACATACAAAAATTAAAATATAGTTTACAAATATTCAGATTACGCCGTAACTGTTTTCAGATAAACGGATATAAATTTTATGTTTTCAAAAAAGTATTTGAACAAAAGAAAAACACGCAACAACTTTGCTGCGTGTTTAATTTGAAATTATTTAATTTCGATTTTGCCGAGAGGCAAGTCTGCTCTGTCAGCCTTTGGTGCTGATGCAGGCTTTGATGACTGCTCGTCTTTCTTCTGATATTTTGAAGATGAACGACGGTTGTTGTACCTGCCCCTGTTGTTTGAATATTTTACTCCGCCTGTTGGTTCAAGAACAACACGACGGTCGTCATTCATACCGATTGAGCGTGACTCAACACCCTCAATTTCCTGAACGGTTGTATGAATAATTCTTCTTTCAAACGGGTTCATAGGCTCAAAAGTATATCTTCTGCCGCTTGAAGCAACACGCTCTGCGTATCTTCTTGCAAGTGCCTTAACAGTTTCCACTCTTTTTTCACGGTAGTTGCCTACATTTACGGAAACTCTGATATACTTGTCATAGTATTTTTTAACTGCAAGTGAAGTGAGATGCTGAATAGCGTCAAGCGTTTCTCCTCTGCGACCGATAATAATGCCGTAGTCTTCACAAACAATTTCAATATTTATCTCGCCGTCTGCAACGCTTGTTTCAAACTTTGCATCTTCACAACCAAGGTGGTCCAAAATACCTTTGAGATATTTTACGGCAACATCTACATTGATATTTTCTGCCTTTTCAACATCTTCTCTGTTGTGAGTTTCCGGCTTTTGAGACTCTGACTTTTTGTCGGAGTTCAATTTTGTTGCTTTAATTTCCTGCTCTGTTACTACTGTTTTCACACGAGCATTGTCGTTTTTCGCACTTTTTTCTGATTGACGGCGGTTGTTTTTTGGCTTCTGTTCGTTATGTCTTTCTGCCGAACGCTGAGGTTTTTTCTTCTTTTCAGGAGCGTCATACCACGCTTTTACCTTTGCGTCTGAACCACCGAACAAACCGAGAAATTTCTTTTTAGGCAATGAAACGACTTCTATCTTAACATCGGCAAAATCAGGAGCACAAAGACCTGCTTTAGCATTTTTTGTTGCTTCCTCAACGGTATTGCCGACGCCGATGAATTCTTTTAACATTAAATTCCTCCGTTAGTGTAAAACAAACTTTTTTTGTTTGCTTTGTCGCCGTTTATTTAATTTTCTTGACATTTTCTTCTCTTGAGCGGCGTTCGATTGTATTTTCAATCATTAATCTTGCCTGACTCTTTTTAGGTGGGAAGAATTTTGCGATAACAAGTTGCTGAATAATAGCAACAAAGTTTGAAATTACCCAATATATGCCTACTGCGCCTGTTACCTGAAATGCAATGAAAAGCGAGAACAAAGGCATTGTAAGCATCATAAGTTTCATAGACATACCTTGTTGCTGTGCTGCAGCAGGGTTTGTCTTTTTCTGAATTTGCATTGACATAATGCTTGAAGCAAGAGATGAAAGGAAAGAAGCAAGCGGGATGATAACCGTAACGCTTTTCCAAGTCGGATTTACAGAAAGGTCTATACCAAAAATGTTCATAGACTCTCTGTAAGCCTCTATCATTTTAACTTTGTCGGGAGTGAAAAACTCTCCGAACTGTGCAACAAGCGTATCTTTAAACTGTTCAAAGTTTGAAACAAGCCAAAGTTGGAAATATGTCCCGTCTTTGCCTGCTTCATAGCTGAGTGCAGTAGCAATTTCGTCAAATATTTTTGAGTCGAAACCTCCGCCGACACCGACAATGTACTGAATGGGATAGTAGATGATGCCGATGATACCCATAAGGAATACCATTTGGAACACCATCGCACCACAGCCCATACTCATTGGGTTGTGTCCCTCACGAGCATAAAGTGCCTGCATTTCCTCGTTCATTCTCTGACGGTCTTGAGGTGTAGGGTTTGGGTATTTTTTTTGAATTTTTTGAATTTTAGGCTGAAGTCTGGTTGACTTTGCCATTGTTTTTTGTTGCTTAACATTAAGCGGGAACAATACAAGTCTTGTTAAAACAGTAAACAAGAGCAGTGCAATAAAATATTCATTGCTGCAAAGTTCCATAAGGAAAAACATACATTTTCCGAAGAGCCAATATAGCGGCTTAAATATTGCCCAACCTGTTGAGCCTGCCGCACCGACTGCCAATAAAATACTGTTCATTTATTGCCCTCTTTGTTTTTTTTAGGTGGAACAGGGTCGTAACCGCCCTTAAATAAAGGATTGCATCGTAAAATACGCAAAAATCCGAGCCAACAGCCTTTGATAACGCCGTGAATTTCTATCGCCTCAAGTGTGTACTGCGAACAAGTCGGATAGTACCTGCACGAGCCGTTGGAAAAACGGGGCGACATAGTCAGTTGGTAAGACTTAATGAGAAAAATACACGCTTTTTTAATATACGCCGAAATGCGTTTGAAAAACTTTTTCATTTAAGCATCCCCAATTTTTTAAGCTGTGTTTCCATTTCTTTGCGTACTGTTTGCATTTTTACAAAAGGAGTTTTTGTACGGGCAACGAAAACAAAGTCGTAGTTGCCTGCAATTTCGCCCGAAAGTTGACGGTACGACTCGCGAATGACACGCTTTGCACGGTTTCTGTCGTGTGCTTTACCGACTTTCTTTGACGCTGTAATTCCGATACGGCATACGCCGTTTCTGTTTTTCACTGCATAGGTTACAAGCGTCGGACCTACTGCGTGTTTCCCTCTGTAATAGGCACGGTTAAATTCTTTGTTTAGTTTAAGAGTTGTTTTACTGTTCACAATAAAAATTCCTTACTGAAAAACTCAGTATGTCAATTTTTTTCTGCCCTTTGCTCTTCTGCGGGCAAGTACTTTTCTGCCGTTTTTAGTTGACATTCTTTTTCTGAAGCCGTGTTCCATCATTCTGTGGCGTTTTTTTGGCTGGTAAGTTCTTTTCATTCTTTTCACTCCTAATTTAAGATTATCACTCGTCGTAATCTTTATAATCTCTGCACGGTATAGTGCAGGCAAAAACAAAAATACAATGCCGTCGGGTGTTTTTGGGTATAGTACACCCATAAGCATTAGTGCGACTATTATATATTATAAAATAAACAATGTCAAGTTTTTTGCCGTTTTATTTTCATCATTGCAATGATTTGCCGTTTATTATATAATATCATTATCATTGAGCGGGAGGGATTTTTTGTTTAATTTATCTGCAAAACTAAAAAAAGAAGAACTCTTTTTAATTTTTTTGCGTGCATTTTTCTTTTTTTCCTGCATTTACACCGCCTGCATATTTTATGACACTTGGGTTTTAAGTTTTCACGCAAACATACAATACAGAGGCGTAAAATTTTTAGTTTCATTTTGTTTGCCGTTTTTAAGTTGTTTTTTCCTGATGAAAAAAGAAAAAAATTTGAACTTTGTAAAGTTCACGCTTCTTGCGGTGCAAATTTTAAATGCGATTATTTTTATTGTTGACAAACAGACAGTAAACAAAATTACAAATTCGGGCGAAATTGCCTGCACTTCGAAAGTTATATATGTAAATCTTTGTTTATTCGCTGTTTTTTCTGCAATTTTTTTATTTAGAATTTTATACAAAAATATCGACTTTTACGATTTTTACAACTTCTTTTTCAAATCCTACTTAATCACTTTTATTTTCACTTTATTAATGATTTTCGTTTTATCCAGAACAAAAACATCTTTTTATTCAGTAAACTATCTTCTTTTTACAGGTGAAATTAAAGACTTATTTATAAACATTTTTAAATTAAATAACATTAAACCGCTTTTCAGAACTGTCGGAAATGTTCTTTTGTTTGCTCCGTTTTCAATGATGATTTTGGCATTTTACAAAGGCGAAAAACCAAAGTACGCCGTGCTTTTTACATTTTTGCTTTCTTTTGCAATCGAATTTTGTCAATTTGTTTTCAAAAACGGCAAGCCTGAAATCGACGACTTGTTTTTGAATACTTTAGGCGGTTTAGTCGGTATTTTCATTTTTGAAAAAATCATCAAAAAAATATATATTAAAGACCGTTTAAAAAGCGAAGAAACAAATTCGCTCGGTTAAAGATTTAAAAAATAATATAACTGACTGCTAAATATTTTAAATACGGGAGAATAAAAAATGCTTGGAATTATCGGTGCTATGGATGTTGAAACAGATATGCTCAAAAGCGAGGTGCAAAACAGTAAAACAGAAGTTTTTGCACAAACGGAATTTGTAAGCGGAACAATCGGCAAAACAAAAGTTGTTGTTTGCAAGTGCGGTGTCGGAAAGGTAAACGCCGCCGTTGCAACACAGATTTTGATTGACAAATATAATGTCAGTGAAATTTTAAATGTAGGCGTTGCCTGTTCTTTGAGTGAAGAAGTACAAATAGGAAATGCCGTTGTTGCGACAGATTTCTGTGAATGGGATATTGACATTACTGCACTCGGCGAACCGAGAGGATATATTGAAAACATAGACAAAATAAAAATTCCGACTTCAAAAAATCTGTCGGAAAAGGTTTACAAAGCCTGCAAAAACTGTGGTATGAATGTTTTTCAGGGAACAGTCGCAAGTGCCGACACATTTATCGCAAGCGACGATACAAAAGCAATGCTCAAAAAAGAGTTTGGTGCAATCGCAGGCGAAATGGAGGGCGCTTCAATCGCTCACACGGCTTATCTCAACAATATTGAATTTTCCGCACTTCGTTGTATCTCCGACGGAGGCGACAAAGACGCACAGATGGACTACCCGAAATTTAAAAAAATTGCCGCTCAAAAAGAGACGGCAATCGTACTTAATTTATTACAAAATTATTGAGAATATAGTCCTCTGCTTCTTCTATAAGAATATGCAAAGCAGAGCGTTCGCTTAAATCGGCACCTGTTCTCGACTTGTCTTCTATAAAGACAAACTTTGCGTCGATAACTGCCATTGCGGCGTTTGCAAGTTCTCTGCCCAAAGAGTAGTCGATTTTAAACAATTCTTTAGGCAATGCACCTACCTTTGCGAGCGTTACGGCACTTCTGTAAAGGCTCAACACAAAATAGTCGTGTATATATTTTGCGGCAGATTCGTCAACAGAACTTGCAGAACAGTTGAGCAATATCTTTGTTGCGTCGGTAAGAGTGGCGTTCTCTCCGTCTTTCTGCCCTGTTGTTCCGTTAATGATGTTTTCAAAACTTGTAAAATCAATGCCGTTTCTGTTTTCCGAAACTCCGAGTAAATAGTCGGTTGTTACATTGTAATATTCACTGCACTTTACGACAAAGTCAAGTCCGCACTCTCGTATTCCCTTTTCATAGTGCGACAAAAGTGCCTGAGAAATGCCAAGGTCTGCCGCCGCTTTTTTCTGACTGATGTCTCTTTCTTTTCTCAACTGAGAAAGACGGTTTGCAAATCTTGAGTTTTTCTTTTGTAAAAATTTTTTTGCGAGTAAACTGTCTTCAATATGCGGTTTTTCCATCACTAAAACTCCTATTTCAGCAAGAAACACTTGCAGTAATCCTTTTAAAAATATATACTATTTGTATTATAGTATCTAAAGACACATTTGTAAAGTCTTTTTATTTCTTTTTAACAATTTAAAATGAGGTATTTCAAATATGAAAAGTTACAAAATTTATCTTTTCCGACACGGACTGACAAAAGGAAATTTAAACGCACAGTATATAGGACACACCGACCTGCCTCTTACTTCTGCAAGCGTTGAAGAACTCAAAAAAATCAACGCCGACACACCGTATCCACAGGTTGACGCCGTTTTTACTTCTCCGTTACGCAGAGCCGTAAGTTCCGCAGAGATTATGTTTCCCACGCATAAACCGATTATCATAAACGAATTTATCGAGTACAATTTCGGCGATTTTGAGGGCAAAACGGCAGACGATTTAAAAAATGACGAAAAATTTCACGAGTGGATTTCGGGCGATATAAAATCACGCACGCCAAACGGCGAGTCAAACGCAGAGTTTACGCACAGAATTTGCACGGCGTTTGAAAAAATAGTGAGTTCAATGATTTCAACAGGTATCGAAACAACTGCAATAGTTTGCCACGCAGGTGTTTTAATGACAATTTTGTCGTGCTACGGTCTGCCCGAAGCACCTATGGCAGAGTGGCGAATGGACGCAGGATACGGTTTTGAGTTAAAAATAGACCCTGCACTCTGGATGCGTGCAAACAAAGTTGAAGTTTATGACACTGCACCCGAAAAAATGAAAACCGACTGACTGTCGGTAAACGGTCAGAACCCAACAATCATACAATAAAAAATAATAAGGTGTAAATATTATGAAACTTGAAAATTTTTATAATAAATACGGAAAAAAATTAAATAAAATTACAGCTATACTGTTTTCCATATCAGCATTTTTATTTGCTTTAGTTTTAATAGCTACTAAATAATATAAAGTTGAAATAAAAAGTCATAAATTTATAAAAATCAATTTAATTTCAACCCTGCTGTTATAATCAAAAATCATAAAGTCTGTGCCGAAAGGCAGACAGAGTTATAAAATTTTAAAGATATTTAATAAAAATACGGTACTGATTTTTATTGTACCGTATTTTTTATTTTTTTGTTTTTTTGTTGCAAAATTATAAATTCCGTGATATATTTGAATTGGATAACAGTAACTTTTTTCAAAAAGAAAAGGTGATACCAATGTTCTGAAAATTCAAAACACACAAGAAAGGCGGAAAAGAAAATGAATAAAAAGAAAATTTTTAAAATTTCATCAGTCGTTGTATTTTCTGTTTTGATTGTTTCGTTGATTGTATCTGTTTCGGTATTTTTATTTCAACAACATCAAATCCTCAAAAGTTTTGCAAAGAAAACTCCTTTAAAAATTCAGAAGAATTTGAGTTTTACAAAACAGACAAAGCCGAAAACTATCTTTTTGTTTTGTCAACCGACAACAGACAATCAAAAAAGCAGGAACTTTTTGTTTTTCGTGAAAAAAATTTCGGTTTGATAAAAAACACAAATCGCTATGTTCTTGAATTTCAAAGCAGTGAAGAAAACACAAGAGAAACAGTCGGCGGACTGAAATTTAACCCTTTGGAAAACAACAAAGACAAAAAAGACGCAAACGCAAGTATGAATGTCTGGTTTTCAACAAATCCCGAAGAAATAAGCAGAATAGAATATACCGAAAATTGCGAAAAAGACGGTGTGAAAAAAGAGAAAAAAACGACATTTGACATTGCACCTTTACAGGAATTTGTTGTGTTTACCGACATTTCATATGAAACGGATGTAACGGAAAGCGTGAAATTTTACAACGCACAAAACGAAGAAATAAACGGAAATAAATAGACAAAAACAACTGAATAAAAAAGAAAAAACGCTGAAATACATCAGCGTTTTTTCTTTAGTTCACAGGATTATTTAAAATTGATTTTTCAATCAATTAAAAATACAAATTGATTATGCTCTGTCTTTTGCTCCGAAAACAACATCAATTTTATGAGCAACAACTTCTTCAATGAGTTCTCTTGCAGGAGTGAGATATTGACGAGGGTCAAAGTGTTTCGGATTTTCTGCAAGGTACTTTCTGAGTGCAGCAGTCATTGCAATTCTGATGTCAGAGTCAACATTGATTTTGCAAACAGCCATTGAAGCAGCTTCACGAAGCATTTCTTCAGGGATACCGATAGCGTCAGGCATCTCTCCGCCGTACTCGTTGATGAGTTTGATGTGTTCTTGGTTAACAGAAGAAGCACCGTGAAGAACAATCGGGAAGCCCGGAAGTTTTTCGCTTACTTCTTTGAGAATGTCAAAACGAAGTTGTGGTTTTTGACCCGGTTTAAATTTGTATGCACCGTGGCTTGTACCGATAGCAATAGCAAGTGAGTCAACACCTGTTCTTGTAACGAAGTCGTAAACTTCTTCAGGTTTTGTGTATGAAGCGTCTTCAGCGTCAACATTTACATCGTCTTCAACGCCTGCAAGTGTACCGAGTTCGCCTTCAACAACAACGCCGTGAGCGTGTGCATACTCTACAACTTTTTTTGTAAGAGCAACATTTTCTTCATAAGGAAGAGATGAGCCGTCAATCATAACTGAAGTGAAACCGCTGTCGATACAGCTTTTGCAAGTTTCAAAGTCAGGGCCGTGGTCGAGATGAAGTGCAATCGGAAGACCTGTTTCTTCTGCTGCTGCCTTTACCATAGCAACGATGTATTCAGGGCCTGCATACTTTCTTGCGCCTGCTGAACATTGAAGAATAACAGGTGCGTTGAGTTTTTTAGCAGCTCTTGTAATACCCTGAACGATTTCCATATTGTTTACATTGAAAGCGCCGATAGCGTAACCGCCTTCGTATGCTTTCTCGAACATTTCTTTAGTAGTAACAAGTGGCATATTAAAATCTCCTAACTCTACTTTAGATTTTAAGCAAGTCAATATAAAAAACAATTTTCCTGCTCTTTGTAGTTATTATACAACATCGTCAAATAAATAGCAATATTTATGTTGTAAACAAATTATTATTTATATTTATTTTTTTGTGCAAAACATCAAAAAAATATTATTGAATTATTGCTAAAACAAATTCACTGTGATAAAATTTATAATAAATTATATACCGATTATAATTTGCTATAAACTATTTAAGGAGATGTTAAACAGAATTTCACTCAAAAAAACAAAAAAATCAATTTATTTTAAAAAGAAGGATGTTAAATTTTATGAAAAAAAGATTATTGAAAAAAAGTTATTCAGCAGCTGTTATTGCAATGTTACTTGTTCTTATGACAACATTCAACTGTTTCGCCGCAGAAAAGAAATGGGAAAAAAATTTTGATGTTTCTCTGCCTGATTTAAACGATGAAAAATGGACAGAAACTCTGCACACCGATTTCACACAAATAAAAAACATTGACGAATTGCAAAAAGCAAAGTGGGTGCCTTCAACTCACGGTTTTCGCAAATATGAATATTGGTGCGACAAAATGCTTGATTTTACCGAAAACGGTCTTGTAATTCACAGCGAGAAAAAAACCGACCACCATTGTGATGTATGCAAAGTCTCAAACGGCATTTTTACAGGCGGTATCGAAACACGGGATGTTTTTGAACAAGCGTTCGGCTACTTTGAAGCAAGAGTAATTGTGCCGAGAGGAACAGGTATGTGGTCTGCTTTTTGGCTTCAAAGCGACGGTGTTGCAAAAATAGGCAACAAAGGCAAAGACGGAAGCGAAATAGATATATATGAGTCGTCTTTTATGAGAAAAAATCCGACAAAAACAGGTCAGGCAATACATTACGACGCATATAACAAGCCGTTTTATCATTGTATAGACAATGTTACGGATACAGGAGTAAATTTATATGACGGAAAAGAACATACATACGCTTTAAAATGGACTCCGACAGAATATGTAATGTATCTTGACGGAAAACCCGTTTGGGCAACAAACGCAGGCGGAGTGTCAAGAGTACCGAGTTTTTTAAGACTTACCGTTGAGATAAGAGATAATGTTTACGGTCCGTACGGACAAAAAATCGGCACTTTTGAAAACCATTCTGACGGAACAAACGATTTTATAATTAAGGAAGTCAAGGTTTATCAAAACTCCGATTATATAAAAGAAATTAAAAGCGAAAATGATTTCAAAGACAAAAAGAATGTCTATACGGCAGCTATTGCAGGTGCGTCTGTTGTTGGCTCTTGTGCCGTTATTGCCATCGCTGTTGCTTTAGTTAAAAAATTACGAAAAAAAGCAAAATAAAATTATCAAATAAAATTTATTTCATTATATTTACCGTAACAAATATACTCTCGCAACAAATGATATAGCGACAGCGATATTGATATTACAGATATATAAATTATGTATAATATGATAATATGAAACATAACTAAATCAGATAATTGATTTATTAAAACAAATGTGATTAAATATTATAAGCAATTATGAAAGGGGCTTTTTATGGCGCATACAATAGCGGCGGTTGCGACCGCAAAAGCAAACGCAGGAATAAGCGTAATAAGAATAAGCGGCGACAACGCAGTAGAAATTGCAGGAAAAGTTTTCAGGTGTGCCGACGGCTCCGATTTAAACGACACCAAAGGCTACCGTGCAAAGTTCGGAAAAATTTTACTCGACGGCGAGCCTTGCGACGACGCCGTTGCCCTCGTTTTCAGAGCACCGAAAAGTTACACAGGCGAAAATGTGTGCGAACTCTCCATTCACGGCGGTCTTTATATGACTGAAAGAACGCTTAAAGAACTTTTTAAAAACGGTGCAAAGCCTGCCGAAGCGGGTGAGTTTACAAAGCGTGCGTTTTTAAACGGAAAAATCGACTTGGCGCAGGCAGAAAGCGTTGCCTCGATGATAAGTGCAAGTTCTGCCGAACAGGCAAGACTTTCATACTCTGTTTTAAACGGCAGACTTTCAAAAAAAATAGAAGGTGTATGCAACTCGTTGATTGAATGCTCGGCGCTTATGGCTGCATGGGTTGACTACCCCGATGAAGAAATACCCGAACTTGAAACAGAAAACCTTATAGAAACTCTTAAATCTGCAAAGGAAAATCTTTTGTCGCTGCTTTCAAACTACGACAGTGCAAGGGTAATTTCCGAAGGTGCAGACACGGTAATTTGCGGAAAACCAAACGCAGGAAAATCAAGTTTAATGAATTTGCTGACAGGAACCGAAAAAAGTATCGTAACCGACATTAAAGGCACTACAAGAGATATTGTGGAAGACAGTGTTGTTTTTGCAGGCACTGTTTTGCACCTTTACGACACGGCAGGCATTCACGAAAGCGACGACCGTGTAGAATCAATAGGAATTGAGCGTGCCGTTCAAAAAATAAACGAAGCAAGGCTGATTTTTGCCGTTTTCGACTGCACGGAAGAACTCGGCACAGACGATTTTGAACTCATTGAAAAATTAAAAGGCAAAGATGCAATCGCAATCATAAATAAAACCGACCTCGACATTTTGGCAGATGAAGAAATTATTAAAAACAATTTCAACCACACCGTCAAAATTTCCGCAAAAAACGGCGAGGGAATTGAAGAACTTGAAAAGTGCGTAAAAGAAATTTTAAAAACGGACAACTTTGACAGTGCGTCAGAAAATCTCATCAACGAAAGACAGAAAATTAACTGTCAAAACGCCTTTGACTACATAAGTCAGGCACTTGACGACGCCGTTTTGGGTATGACTTTCGACGCAGTAAATGTGATGATTGACTCGGCGATTGATGAATTGATGAGCCTTACAGGCAAAAAGGCAACGACTGAAGTTGTCAACAATATTTTTTCTCGTTTTTGTGTAGGTAAATAATATGGAATATTTTTCAGAAAATTTTGATGTAATAGTTATAGGTGCAGGACACGCAGGAATTGAAGCGGCTCTTGCAAGTGCAAGACTCGGCTGTAAAACAGGCATTTTCACAATCAATTTGGATTGGGTGGGAAATATGCCCTGTAATCCAAGTATAGGCGGAACTTCTAAAGGTCATCTTGTGCGTGAAATTGACGCTTTAGGCGGAGAAATGGGCAAGGCAGCCGACAAATATCAACTTCAATCAAGAATGCTCAACTTGGGCAAAGGCCCTGCCGTACACTCTCTTCGTGCTCAAATTGACCGTCGTGAATATTCGGCAGGTATGAAGCACACGCTCGAACTTTGCGACAATCTTGAAATTCGTCAGGCTGAAATTACCGACCTTGTAAGGCTTGAAAACGGTCTTTGGCAAGTGAAAACAAGACTTGAAGCATTATTTACCGCAAAAGCCGTTATCATAGCAACGGGTACTTTTTTAGGCGGAAGAATTTATATAGGCGATGTTTCTTACGAATCCGGTCCCGACGGAATGTTTCCGTCAACCGAACTTTCAAAAGCGTTGTACAAACTGAATATTCCTCTTCGCCGTTTCAAAACAGGCACACCGCCCCGTGTAAACAGAAAAAGCGTCAATTTTGACGGCCTTGAAGTTCAGGAAGGCGACGAAGAAATTGTGCCGTTTTCTTTTGAAACAACCGAAAAACTTCAAAACAAATCTGTTTGCCACATTACCTATACAAACGATGAAACAAAGAGAATTATCCTTGAAAATCTTGACCGTTCTCCTATGTATTCGGGTAAAATTGAGGGTGTAGGCCCGAGATACTGCCCGTCTTTTGAAGATAAAATTGTTCGATTTTCCGACAAAAAACGACACCAACTTTTTATTGAACCGTGCGGACTTGAAACGGAAGAACTTTATTTGCAGGGTATGAGCAGTTCTCTGCCTGAAGATGTTCAGATTAAATTCATACATACTATAAAAGGACTTGAAAACTGCGTTATTATGCGACCTGCTTACGCTATCGAATACGACTGCGTTGACCCAACTGCTTTAAAGGCTACACTTGAGTTTCACGACTTTGACGGTCTTTACGGTGCAGGTCAGTTTAACGGCTCGTCGGGTTATGAAGAGGCAGCCGCCCAAGGTCTTGTGGCAGGTGCAAACGCCGCACTTAAAATACTCGGAAAAGAGCCTTTAATTCTCGACAGAGGCGGTTCATACATTGGAACTCTGATAGATGATTTAATAACAAAAGGCTGTTCCGACCCGTATAGAATGATGACGAGCAGAAGTGAATATCGTCTTGTTTTAAGACAAGACAATGCCGATGTTCGACTGACTCCAATCGGTCATAAAATAGGCCTTGTTTCAGATGAACGATACAACCGATTTTTAGAAAAACAACGCCTTGTTGAAGAAGAAAAACAGCGTGTTTCGGAAAAATCAATACCTATTACAGACGCTTTGCAGAAAATTTTGACAGACAACAATACTGCACCTTTAAAAACAGGATGTAAATTGATTGAACTTTTAAAAAGACCTCAACTTACATATAAAAATCTCAAAGAAGTTGACACAAACCGTCCCGACTTGCCTGCTGAAATTTTTGAACAGGTTGAAATATCCGTCAAATATGAAGGCTACATAAAACGACAGGAAGCACAGATTAAAGAGATGAGAAGACTTGAATGTAAAGAAATTCCGTCTGACTTTGATTACAAAAGTGCAAAAGGACTGCGACTTGAGGCTATTGAAAAACTTTCAAAAATACGCCCTCAAAATCTTGGACAGGCAAGCAGAATAAGCGGTGTAAATCCTGCCGACATTACTGCTCTCAACATTTTATTGGAGGCTAAAAAGTGATGTGCGACGGCAGCGTAAAAGAAAAATTCAACGATACAAAATATTTAAAAAGTGTTTTTCTTAAACATTCTGATGAAAAATACAAAACTTTTCACGCCTCTCTCGTTCCCGACCTAAACAGATTTTACGGCGTAAGAATACCCGATTTAAGAAAAATCGCAAAAGAAATATGTAAAAAAAATACACATGAATTTTTGAAAAACTACCCAATTTCTCAAGACAGTTTTTATGAAGAAAAAGTTGTTTACGGAATTGTTTGTGCCACTGCAAAACTTGAAAACGAAGAGCGAAAAACATATTTCAAAAAATTTATACCAACAATAGACAACTGGGCAGTTTGCGATGTTGTCGTTTCAAGTATGAAATTTTTAAACAAAAATGCTGATAAATGGAAAGATTTTATCTTTTATTGTGCAGACAAAAGCGAATTTGAAAAGCGTTTTTTCATTGTAACAACTATGAGCTATTATGCAAACGATATATATATTGATGAAGTTTTGCAATCATATATTATAAATAACGATGAAAATTACTATGTAAATATGGCAGTCGCTTGGTCGCTTGCAACCATTTACTTAAAATATCCACAAAAGGTACTTGATATTGTGGAAAATTTAAAACTCGACAAATTTACCACTTTAAAAACTATTTCAAAACTTTGTGAGTCGTACAGAGTTGATGAGAAAGACAAAGTTTATCTGAAAAGTTTGCGTGATAAGATTAAAAATAATTAAATAACTTTCCTTACATATAATGTAATTAATATTAATAATAATACGGTGGATTATGATAAATAAAGAATTATTAAAAAATACGGCGGGCGAAATCGGAATTGAATTGTCTGACCTGCAACTTGAACAATTTGATAAATACGCTGAACTGCTTGTCGATTGGAATACGAAAATGAATTTGACGGGCATCACTGAACCCGACGAAATTGTAATAAAGCACTTTGTTGACTGCCTTTATATTTTTAAGTACACCGAATTTCCCGAAAATGCATCTGTTATAGATGTAGGAACAGGTGCAGGCTTTCCGGGAATAGTAATGCTCATAGCACGCCCTGACCTGCAAATTGTTCTGCTCGACAGTCTTCAAAAAAGACTCAACTTTTTACAGGCAGTTCTTGACGAACTTAAACTGAACGCAACACTTGTTCACGCAAGGTGTGAAGATGCAGGCAGAAAGGCTGAGTACAGAGAGCGTTTTGACTTTGCAGTTGCGAGAGCCGTAGCACCTCTCAATATACTTTGTGAGTATTGTCTGCCCTTTGTAAAGCAAAACGGACTGTTTGTTTCTATGAAAGGTGCAAAAGACGAAAGAGCGATTGCAAGTAACGCTTGTTCATTGCTCGGTGCTGAATTAGAAAATAATTTTTCATATAAACTTGCTGAAGAAAACAGCAGAAATATAGTTCATTACAAAAAGATTTCGCAAACTGCGACAAAATATCCCCGTAACAGTGCAAAAATATCTAAACAACCGTTATAAATTTGAAAGATTTTGACGAAATCAAAGAGTTTTCCACGAAGGAAAACTCTTTTTTTATTTGAAACAGTATGATATAGTATAGGTACAGAAGACGGGAGGAATGAAAATGAAAGAAAACACGACAGTCTTGTTACTACCGACTGAACGGCTGTTGCCGAACCCGTATCAACCGAGAAAACATTTCAAAAGCGATGATTTGCTTGAACTTGCTCAAAGTATTCGGGAAAACGGAGTTCTTCAACCTCTTCTTGTTCGCAGAATAAATAACTCCGATTACTATGAAGTTGTTACAGGTGAACGGCGACTCCGTGCAAGCATACTTTCAAATTTGCAAAAAGTTCCCTGCATTGAAATTGAATGTAAAGCCGAACAGTCTGCAACACTTGCAATTATAGAAAACATACAACGCAGTGAATTGTCTTTTTTTGAAGAGGCAAACGCCATTGCAAAACTTTCCGAAACTTTTGGTATGACGCAAGATGAAATAGCAAAAAGACTCGGCAAAAGCCAAAGTGCAATAAGCAATAAACTGCGACTGTTAAAACTTCCGTCAGATGTCAGATACTTCATCGAAAAAGAAAATCTGACAGAAAGACACGCAAGAGCGTTGTTAAAACTCTCAAGCACAAAAGATATTTGGCAGACTTTAAATATGATAAAAGAAAAAGGTTTAAATGTCCGCCAAACTGAAGAATATATCGAAAAATTAACCGACAATACGGTTAAGCCGAAGAAAAACATAGTAAAAATCTTTAAAGATATAAGAATTTTTATCAATACAGTAAACAAAGCAATAGAAACTATGAGAAGTGCAGGAATTGACGCCGACTCTAAAAAAACAGAAACAGAAGATTTTATCGAGTTTTTAGTGCGTATTCCTAAAACGGCAAGCAAAACTCCGACACTTGCGGACAATAAAAGCAACCTTGCCTAATTAACTTTGCTTAAAACGGGTAACCGTTTTAACATATTCTCCTCTTTTCATCACGCGGAATTCCCTGACTTATGTCGGGGTTTTCTGCTTTTTTAATACTATTTAAGTATTCACGCTTTTTATCACAAATTATAATTTCAGCACAAAAATGTTTCACATGAAACATTTTCTGTTTAGGCATTCGTATTGTTCATCATTTTGATTTTGATAAACATATTTCGCACATTGTTTCACATGAAACATTTTGAATATTAGCACCTAACATTTTGATATTGATAAACACATTTTTACTGATTGTTTCACATGAAACATTTGCAAATTACAATACTTAAAACAGTTATTATGAATTGCGAATTATATATTAAAACTGTTGAAAGACGCATATATATGTGGTAAAATGATACTATAATTTATTATATTATAACAAATATAACGGAGGTAATGATGGGAAAAACCGTTTCTATTTTTAACCAAAAAGGCGGTGTGGGAAAAACTACTACCTGTATCAATCTTTCTGCTGCTGTTGCAGCAAAAGGCAAAAAGGTTTTGCTTGTAGATTTAGACCCGCAAGGCAATGCAACAAGCGGTTTAGGCACAGACAAATCGGAAGTTGCACATTCAACTTACGATATACTTGTAAATTCCGTTCAAGCGAGAGCCATAGTTATTGAAACACCGTTCAAAAATCTTTCTCTTTTACCTGCCAATATGAACCTTGCAGGCGCAGAACTCGAACTTGCAGAAGCAGACGACAGAAACCGTGTGCTGAAAAAGGCACTTGCACCGTTGATTGTTGACTACGACTATATTTTCATTGACTGTCCTCCGAGTTTGGGACTCCTTTCTTTAAATGCATTGACTGCGTCAGATACTTTGATAGTACCTTTGCAGTGCGAATACTATGCACTTGAAGGTTTGAGCCAACTTGTAAACACAGTAAGAATAGTCAAAAACCACTACAACGAGCATTTAGAGTTTGAGGGCGTTGTCTTTACTATGTACGACAACCGTTTGAAATTAAATCAACAGGTTTTATCGGAAGTTGAAAAATATTTTCCGAAAAAAACTTACAAAACACACATTCCTCGTGGAGTAAGACTTGCCGAAGCACCGAGTTACGGTATGCCGATAATGTACTATGAAAAGTATTCAAAAGGCAGTCTTTCATACAAAAAACTTGCTGAGGAATTTCTTAAAAAACAGTAAAGGATGAAAAAATGGCAGGATTAAACAGTAAAAAAGGACTTGGTGCTTTAATGTTTGAAAATTCCGTTGACGATATGGTGCCGACAAACACTTTACCCATTGACGAAATTATACCGAACAAAGACCAGCCGAGAAAAACATTTGATGAAAATTCATTGCAGGAACTTGCAGACAGTATCATACACCACGGTGTTTTACAGCCGTTGCTTGTTCGCCCCTTAATTGACGGCGGATACCAACTTGTTGCAGGCGAACGCAGATACAGAGCAAGCCGAATTGCAGGATTGAAAGAAGTACCTGTTGTTGTAAAAGAACTGACAGATACCGAAACTATGGAAATTGCAATCATAGAAAATCTCCAGCGTGAAGACTTAAACCCGATAGAAGAAGCAGAAGGTTTACAGGCACTTATCGACAAGTGTGGATTTACGCAGGAAGAAGTTGCAACTTCGGTAGGTCGCTCAAGACCGGCTATTGCAAACAGTTTAAGACTTTTAAAATTGCCTGAAGATGTGCGTGCTTTGACAAAAGAGGGCGTACTTTCGGCAGGACACGCAAGAGCGCTCCTTGCTTTTGAAAACAGTGCTATGATTTCAGAAGCGGCAAAAGTTACTTTGGAAAAGAATTTGACTGTAAGAGAAGTTGAAAAAATGGCAAAAAATGCTTCCAAAACAGGCGTTAAATCTCCAAAGATAAAAAGGCGTGACAGTTTCTATGATGAAGTAGAGATTAGTTTAACTGAAACATTAGGCAGAAAAGTCAAAGTCGTAAATTCAGGCAAAAAAGGAACGCTTGAAATAGAGTTCTACTCGGCAGACGATTTAAAAAACATTGCGAACAAACTCGGCGAATAAGGAGTAAATATAAATGATAGATATTAAATTTTTAAGAGAAAATCCCAAAATAGTAAAAGAAAACATTAAAAAGAAATTTCAAGATAAAAAATTACCTCTTGTTGACGAAGTAATTGAACTTGACAAAGAAAAAAGAGAAATTCAACAAAAAGCCGATGAACTTCGTGCAAACAGAAATAAAATCAGCAAAGAAATCGGTGCTTTGATGGCTCAAGGCAAAAAAGAAGAGGGTATGGCTCTCAAAGAAGAAGTTTCAAAGCAAGCAAAAGAACTTGAAGAACTTTCACAAAAAGAGGCTGAACTTACAGAAAAAGTTACAAAAATAATGATGACCATACCTCAAATCATTGACGACACCGTGCCTGTCGGCAAAGATGACAGTGAAAATGTTGAAATTCAGAAATACGGCGAACCCGTTGTACCCGACTTTGAAATTCCGTACCATACGGAAATTATGGAAAAATTCAACGGAATTGACCTTGACGCAGCAAGAAAAGTTGCAGGAAACGGTTTTTACTACCTTATGGGCGACATTGCAAGACTTCATTCGGCAGTCATTTCCTATGCGAGAGATTTTATGATTGACCGTGGCTTCACTTACTGCGTACCGCCGTTTATGATTCGTTCAAGCGTTGTAAACGGGGTAATGAGTTTTGACGAAATGGACGCCATGATGTATAAAATTGAGGGCGAAGACCTATATCTCATCGGCACAAGCGAACATTCTATGATTGGTAAATTCATAAATACAATCACACCCGAAAGCGAACTTCCCAAAACACTCACTTCTTACTCGCCTTGCTTCAGAAAAGAAAAAGGCGCTCACGGTATTGAAGAAAGAGGCGTTTACAGAATTCATCAGTTTGAAAAGCAGGAAATGATAGTTGTCTGCAAGCCTGAAGAGTCAAAAATGTGGTTTGACAAACTCTGGCAAAATACAGTTGACCTTTTCAGAAGTCTTGACATTCCCGTTCGCACACTTGAGTGTTGTTCGGGCGACCTTGCAGATTTAAAATGCAAATCAATAGATGTTGAGGCTTGGTCACCCCGTCAAAAGAAATATTTTGAAGTCGGCTCTTGTTCAAACTTGGGCGACGCTCAGGCAAGAAGACTTAAAATCAGAGTTAAGGGCGAAAACGGAAATTATCTCGCTCATACACTCAACAACACCGTTGTTGCTCCACCGAGAATGCTTATTGCATTTCTTGAAAATAATCTTCAATCAGACGGTACAATTCGTATTCCGACAGCACTTCAACCATATATGGGCGGAAAAGCTGTTATAGAATAAATAAACAAAAAACGAAAGGAAAAGCGTATGGACAAAGGAACAAGAAAGATGCTCGAAACGGCTGCGTGCAATATCAGAATGGGCATCATTGAAGGAACTTACAACGCAAAAGCAGGTCATCCGGGCGGCTCGCTTTCTGCGGCAGATGTTTTTGCTTATCTCTATTTTAAAGAAATGGATGTTGAGCCGAAACGCCCTGACTGGAAATACAGAGACAGATTTGTACTTTCTAAGGGACACTGTGCACCCGGTTTATATTCTGCGCTTGCGTATCGTGGATTTTTCCCCGTTGAAGATTTGAAAACACTCCGTCATATCGGTTCTCATCTTCAGGGACATCCGAATATGAACACGACACCCGGCATAGATATGAGTACGGGTTCACTCGGTCAAGGTATAAGTGCCGCAGTAGGAATGGCACAGGGGGCAAAATATACAAACAAAAACAAACTTCGTGTTTATACACTTTTAGGCGACGGCGAAATTGAAGAAGGTCAGGTTTGGGAAGCACTTATGTTTGCATCTCAATATAAATTAGACAATCTTTGCGTTATCATCGACTCAAACGGTTTGCAGATTGACGGCAGATGTGAAGATGTTATGAGTGCCGAACCTATTGATAAAAAAGTAGAGGCTTTCGGTCTTAATCATATTACCGTTAACGGAAATGATATGGCTGAACTTGAAAAAGCATTTGACGCATTCCATAAAAATAAAAATTCAGGCAAACCTTTTGCAATTATTATGAAGACCGTTAAAGGCTGCGGAGTTTCATTTATGGAAGACAAAGTTGAATGGCACGGAAAAGCTCCTAACAAGGAACAATACGACCTTGCAATGAAAGAATTGCAAGAAAAACTTGAAAAGATTAAGGAGGCGTAAGCAATGGCAGAAGTTAAGAAAATCGCTACAAGAGACAGTTACGGCAACGCTCTTAAAGAACTTGCAGAAAAAGGCGAAAAGAAACTTGTCGTACTTGACGCCGACCTTGCAGCTGCAACAAAAACAGGTATTTTCAGAAATGCTTTCCCCGAAAGACACTTCAACTGCGGTATTGCCGAGTCAAATATGATTGGCGTTGCAGCAGGTTTAAGCACTATGGGACTCGTGCCTTTCGCTTCAAGTTTTGCAATGTTTGCAGCAGGCAGAGCATTTGAACAAATCAGAAACACTATCGGTTATCCACACTTAAATGTTAAAATCGGTGCTACACACGCAGGCATTTCAGTCGGCGAAGACGGTGCTTCTCATCAATGTTGTGAAGACTTTGCACTTATGCGTTCTATTCCGGGTATGACAGTAATCTGTCCGGCAGACGATGTTGAAGCTCGTCAGGCTGTTAAAGAAGCATATAAATTTAACGGTCCCGTATATCTTCGTTTCGGCAGACTTGCCGTTCCTGTTTTCCACGATGAAAGTTATAAATTCAAAATCGGTAAGGGCGAAATCGTAAAAGACGGTAAAGATGTTGCCATCATTGCAAACGGTCTTATGGTTGCCGAAGCAATCGAGGCTGCAAAAGTGCTTGAAGAAAAAGGCATTGACGCAATGGTTATCAATATGGCTACCATCAAACCTCTTGACGAGAAACTTGTTGTAAAAGCTGCAAGAAAATGTAAAAAAATCATCACTGTTGAAGAACACAATGTTATCGGCGGTCTCGGCGATGCAGTTTGTGGATGTCTTGCAGAAAAAAGACCTACTCCTGTCAGAAAAATCGGCGTAAACGACGAGTTCGGCCACAGCGGTCCTGCTCTCGACCTTCTCAAACAGTTCGGTCTTTCGGCAGAACATATCGTTGAAGTTGCAGAAGATTTTGTAAAATAATCTTATTTTCAACATTTAATAGGCATAATAAAAAGAGTCAGAAAATTCTGACTCTTTTTTTATATATCTTTAAACATTTTAATATGTTCGCACCATTCCTCAAAATATGTTTCTCCAAAAGCCACAAAACCACACTTTTCATAGAAACCTTTTGCACGAAGTTGTGCCGAAAGAACAATTTTTGATGCACCTGCTTTTTTGCACTCATCTTCAAGCGTTTTCATCACAATTTTTCCTACGCCGTCTTTTCTTTTTTCTTTAACAACGGCAATTCTGCCGACACGCATTTCGCCGTCTTTTTCGCCCTTATAAAATCTGCCGATTGCAACTGCCTTTTCGCCGTCATAAAAAACAAGATGAGTAGATTTGTCGTCTATATCGTCAAACTCTTCTTCAAATTTCTGCTCGTCAACAAAAACAGTTTGGCGAATATTTTTGTCATCTTCGCAAAGATAATCATATTTTTTTACTGTCAATTCCATATTTTCTCCGACAAAAATGCCGAAATACAAATGTATGTATATCGGCATTTTATGTTTTATTTAAACATTTTTACATTTATAATTTTATAATTTAAAATAATTAAATTATATCAATATTATTCTTCAGTCGTTTTTTCTGCATTTTCCTGCACATTTTCAACTGCATTTTCAGAAACTTCGGCGTTTTCGTTTTCGTCGTCATCTTCTTCAAGTCTGTCAACAACGCCGATGGTAACAACTTTTTCGCCCTCATTGATATTCATTACTTTAACACCTTTTGACGGACGGTTGAATGTTGAAATCTGCTCGGCAGGAATTCTTATAACAATACCGTCGGAAGAAATCATCAATACATCGTTGTCATCACAAACGGCACCAATCATGGCAACCTTACCGTTTTTCTCTGTTTTGTAGTTGATAAGACCTTTACCGCCTCTCGACTGAACACGATAGTCGTCAAACGAACTTTTTCTGCCGAAACCTGTTTCCGAAACAGTGAGCAAAGAATAACCTTCTTCACTTGTGGCAAATCCTACTACAAAATCGTCTTTCGCAAGTTGAATTGCTTTAACACCCCTTGCAGTTCTGCCGATAGGTCTTGCGTCGTTTTCATCGAAACAGATACTCATACCGTTATTAGTTGCAACAACAAGTTTTTTGGTACCGTCAGTAATTTTTACCCAAGCAAGTTCATCGCCCTCGTCAAGACAAATGGCAATTATACCGTTCTTTCTGACATTGTTGTACTTGTCAAGTGCGGTACGCTTGATGATACCGTTTTTCGTAACCATACAAAGATATTTGTTTTCTTCGTCTTTCGGCAAACGCACCATAGCAGAAACATTTTCGCCTTTTTCAAGCGGTAAAAGGTTTACGACATTTGTACCTTTACTTGTTCTTGAGCCTGACGGAATTTCATAGCCTTTGAGTTTGAAAACCTTGCCCATATTTGTGAAAAGCATTATAAAATCGTGTGTTGAGCAAGTGAACATTGTCTTTGCAAAATCCTCTTCACGCCTTGTCATACCGCTTACGCCACGACCGCCTCTGTTTTGACTTCTGTAAGTGTCAATAGTTTGGCGTTTCATATAGCCTTTATCGGTAAGTGTAAGCATACACTCTTCAACGGGAATAAGGTCTTCGTCATCAACTGCACCCGAAACTGCCTGAATTTCTGTTCTTCTGTCATCGCCGAATTTTTCTGCGACTTCTCTTGTTTCTGTTTTGATAATTTCTTTTACTCTGTTTTCATTTGAAAGAATGTCAAGATAGTCTGCAATTTTCACTTTCAATTCGTCAAGTTCATTTACAATTTTAAGTATTTCAAGACCTGCAAGTTGTCCTAAACGGAAAGCAACGATTGCGGCAGCCTGTGGCTCGTCAAAATCAAATTTTTCCATAATGGCTGTTTTAGCCTCTGCCTGACCGCCTTTACAAGCACGAATTGTTGCGATAATATCGTCAACAATGTCAACTGCTCTTTTAAGACCTTCAAGTATATGTGCTCTTTTTTGTGCTTTGTTTAAGTTAAACTTTGTTCGTCTTGTAATTATTTCTTTTTGGAAGTCGATATAATTTTCAAGCATTTGTTTAAGCGTAAGCACCTTTGGAACTCCGCCTACAAGTGCAAGCATAATTACACCGAAAGTTGTCTGCATTTGAGTAAGTTTATAAAGATTGTTAAGGACAACCTGTGGATTTGCGTCTCTTTTAACGGTAATTTCAATATGAATACCTTTTTTGTTTGAGTAGTCTTTAATATCGGAAATACCTTCAAGACGCTTATCTTTTACCAAATCTGCAATACTTGTGATAAGCTTTGCTTTATTTACGGTATATGGCAATTCGCTTACAACTATTTCGTATCTGTCGTTTTTAACTTCCTGAATTTCGGCTCTTGCTCTTACATAAATCTTGCCACGACCTGTTGCATAAGCCTCTTTGATACCTTTTGTACCCATTATAATGCCTGCTGTCGGGAAGTCAGGTCCTTTGATATAATTCATCAATTCGGGAAGTTCAGCATCGGGATTATCAATAAGATAACTCATTGCGTCAACAACTTCACGAAGATTGTGAGGAGGAATATTTGTAGCCATACCTACTGCGATACCTGTTGAACCGTTTACAAGCAAGTTAGGGTATCTTACAGGCAAAACAGACGGCTCTTTAAGACGGTCGTCATAGTTCGGCACAAAATCTACCGTGTCTTTGTCTATATCCGTCAGCATTTTCATACTGATTTTGCTCATTCTCGACTCTGTGTAACGGTATGCAGCGGCAGGGTCGCCGTCTATTGAACCGAAGTTTCCGTGACCGTCAACGAGAGTGTATCTCATAGAAAAGTTTTGAGCAAGTCGCACCATAGCGTCGTAAACGGAAGCGTCGCCGTGTGGATGATACCTACCGAGTACGGCACCGACTGTATCGGCACACTTACGATAAGCAGACTCGGGATAAAGGTTGTTTTCAAACATTGTGTAGAGTATTCTTCTGTGAACGGGCTTTAAACCGTCACGAACATCGGGTAAAGCACGGGAAACTATAACACTCATAGAATAGTCCAAAAATGCTTTTCGCACTTCTTTACTGATTTCTACATCTACAATTTTTTGGTTTGAATAGTCTATATTTGTATTTTTAATACTTTCTTTGTCGTTCTTTTTAAAATCCATAAATCTTTTACCTCCCGTTCTTTATTAAATATCAAGATTTTCTACATATCTTGCGTTTTTCTCAATAAATTCACGGCGAGGCTCAACATTGTCTCCCATCAAAATAGAAAATGTTTCGTCTGCTCTTTGAGCGTCCTCAACTGTAACTTTGAGCATTGTTCTGAACTCGGGGTCCATAGTGGTTTCCCAAAGTTGTTCGGGGTCCATTTCACCAAGACCTTTGTATCGCTGAATATTGCAAGAACCCGAGCCGCCGAATTCTTCCATTACTCTGTCTCTTTCTTCATCAGAGAAAACATATTCGCTCTTTTTGCCTTTCCAAATTTTATAAAGCGGAGGCTGAGCCAAATATACATATCCTGCGTCGATGACAGGACGCATAAAGCGGAAGAAAAATGTCAAAAGTAGTGTTCTGATATGCGCACCGTCAACATCGGCATCCGCCATAATTACAATTTTATGGTATCTTATTTTTGAAATGTCAAACTCGTCGCCGATACCCGTACCGAGTGCAGTAACAATAGGCATAAGTTTTTCATTTCCGAAAACTTTGTCAAGACGGGCTTTTTCTACATTGAGCATTTTACCCCAAAGAGGCAAAATCGCTTGGTGTTCTTTATCTCTGCCCTCTTTTGCCGAACCGCCTGCCGAGTCACCCTCGACTATATAAAGTTCGCACTTTGATGCGTCTTTTGAAAGACAGTCTGCAAGTTTACCCGGAAGTGATGCAGATTCAAGCGGACTTTTTCTTCTTGCTTGGTCTCTTGCTTTTCTTGCCGCTTCTCTTGCTCTTGATGCGTCAAGTGATTTTGACAAAAGTGTTTTTGCAACTTGTGGATTTTCTTCAAAGTATGTCATCAGCTTTTCGTAAAGCATTGATGAAACAAGACCTGTAATGTCTGTGTTGCCGAGTTTTCCTTTTGTCTGTCCTTCAAACTGTGCTTCTGTGAGTTTTACGGAAATAACTGCCGTCAATCCCTCTCGAACATCATCGCCCGAAAGTTTTTTGTCGGAGTCTTTTAAAATATTGTATTTTTTACCGTAGTCGTTAAATACTCTTGTGAGTGCAGTTTTGAAACCTGTTTCGTGTGTACCGCCGTCAACTGTGTTAATGTTGTTTGCAAACGAAAGCATAATTTCGTTGTAACTGTCTGTATAACAAAGTGCAACTTCTGCACTTCTGTCGCCTTTTGTGGTTGAAAGGTGGATTACTTCACTTTGAATAGGTGTAAGTCCTCTTGCAGTGTTTATATACTCAACAAAAGAACGAATACCGCCCTCATAACAAAATTCTTCAGAAACAACTTCTTCTTCTCGTCTGTCTGTAAGTGTGATGGAAAGACCTGCATTCAAGAAAGCCTGCTCTCTGAGTCTTCTTGCAAGTACTTCGTACTCATATACTGTTGTTTCTTGGAATATTTCGGGGTCTGCCTGAAATCTGATAAATGTACCGTGTCCGTCGCTGTCGCCGATTATATGTAAATCATTAACGGCAACGCCTCTTTCAAAACGCTGTGCATAAATATGACCGTTTTGGGTAACTTCAACTTCAAGCCATTCTGAAAGTGCATTTACAACCGAAGAACCAACGCCGTGCAAACCGCCCGAAACTTTGTAGCCCGAGCCGCCGAATTTTCCGCCTGCGTGAAGAACGGTCAAAACAACGGTAACGGCAGGCAAACCTGTTTTTTCGTTGATACCTGTCGGAATACCACGACCGTTATCTCTTACAGTAATAATATTGTTTTCCAATATTTCTACTTCAATATGCGTACAAACGCCTGCAAGAGCCTCGTCTATCGAGTTGTCAACAATCTCATAAACAAGGTGGTGCAGTCCTCTCGGACCTGTTGAACCGATATACATACCAGGTCTTTTTCTTACTGCTTCAAGACCTTCAAGCACCTGTATATCTTTCGCAGAATATTCGTCGGTAACAACGGTGTCAATGTCTTTTTCTTCTAAATCCATCTATTAATACTCCTTTTGAACAAATGTTCATTAGTTCTTTTGCTTTTTTATTTTTTTCTTTTTATATTTTATTTGTTTTCATTTGCCCTTTTTCTCAATGTAGATGTATTTACAGGGCTGATAAAAACAAAATCGTCTGTTAAAATAAAAGATTTCGGAAGGTCAAAATTCACATACTTTACTTTGTTTGTTTTTTCGGCGTTGTTTAAAAAATCTCTCGTCGCTTTGTTTACGGTAGAAGTGTCCATATCAAAAATGCCTATGATATTTTTACTTACCGTTGCCGTCGTTTCGCCTAAAAAAAGGTACATTTCTTTTTTCCTTCTTAATTTAATAAATTTGTTATTTTATAAACCTGTTTATATTTTTTTGCATCAGTTCGTGAAATGATATAACTTTTTATCGTAACACTGCTCCGGATTTAATACATAGTTTTTTGCCGTCAACAAGTTTTGACACTGTGTTTTCATCGCAACAGGTAATAAAAATTTGGTAATCTTTAATTTTATTTAAAACATACTTTTGCCGTGTATCGTCAAGTTCGCTCATCACATCATCAAGCAAAGCGATTGGTTTTACTCCGCTCATTTCTTCAAGCAGCGACGCTTCGGAAAGTTTCAGTGCAATAACTGCACTTCTTTGCTGCCCTTGACTTGCAAAATTTCTTGCATTTTTACCGTTAATTTTAATCTCAAGGTCATTTCTGTGAGGACCGACGCTTGTAGTTTTGGTTTTAATATCGTCATTTTCAATTTTTTCAAGCAATTTTAAAAGAGAAAACTCAATTTCTTTAACATCTTCGCCAGAAAAATCAAAACCTGCGTCAAGCAAAATTTCTGCGTTTTCCCTGCCGTTTGATATACCTGCAAAAATATCGTTAAAAACAGGCGTAATTTTTTCTATATATTTTTTTCTTTGAAAAATAATTTTTGCACCGTACTTTGCAAGGCTTTCATTCCAAATAAACAACATTTGCCTTGCATTTTTATTTTCACGACAGTCTTTTAAAAGTTTGTTTCTCTGTAAAAGACAACGATTGTACTCTTTAACAAGGAGTTTGTACTTTGGTTTAATTTGATAAAGTGCATTGTCAATAAAACGCCGTCTTTCGCTCGGGCCGTCTTTGATAAGGCTCATACAATCGGGCGAAAATACAACGGCTTTTATTTCTTCTCCGAGTTCGGAAACGCTTTTCTTTTTTATTTCGTTAAGATATGCCGTTTTTTTTTCTGCAAAATCTATTTGTGCCGTTTGTTCTCTGTCGGCACCGAAAAAAGTACATTTTATACTGCTTTTTTCTTCTCCGAACCTTAAAAGTTCGCCGTCTTTTGCACGACGAAAACTTTTTGCTCCCGTAAAAAGATACAAACCCTCTATCAAGTTTGTTTTTCCGTTTGCATTGTCGCCGTAAATAATGTTTATATCGTCAAATTCAAAAAATTCTTTTTCAAAGTTCCTGAAATTTTCAAATTCTGCGTTAATGAACTTCATTATTTTTTATTTCATAATCGGTGTGAAAAGCCGTAACAATATCTCCTGCTTTGACTTTTCTGCCTCTTGCCGTACACACTTCACCGTTTATTTTTATTTCTCCGTCAAAAATCATCATCTTTGCAATACCGCCTGTTTCGGCAATGCCTTCAAACTTTAAAAGTGAGTCAAGACGGATAAATTCGGTGGAAATATATATGGTTTCTTTTTTATTTTCAACTACTTTTGCTTTAAGTTTTACTGTTTTAGTTTTCATTTTTCAACCTCATAGGCAATACAAGAAAAAGGAAGTTGTCCCCATTTAAAGGCAAAATTTTTGCAGCCGTAACGGGAGATGTGAGTTCAACTTTTACTTGGTCTGTGTCAGACGCTCTGAGAGCCTCCAATAAATATCTTGAATTGAAGCCTATTTCTATTCTTTCTCCTGCACAGTTTACAGGCATATAGTCAACTACTCTGCCGAGTGAAGAAACAGTGGATATTCTCATTTCGTTTCCGTCAAAAAGACATCTTACAGGGTTTTTTCTGTCTTCTTCAATGACAGGTTTCATTCTTTCTATACATCTGATTGCCTCGTTTGTGTTTAAAAGAACGGTTGTATTTACCGTTTTCGGAATAACTGCATTGTAATCTATAAACTTACCGTCCAAAAGTCTTGAAATAAGGCTGTAATTGTCTATTTCAAAAACAATATGGCGTTTTCCTACCGATAAAGATATGTCTTTGTCTTTTTCGTCGCCCATAAGTTTAATAACTTCTTTAATTGTCTTTTTGGGAACGATAAATGACAAATCATCTCCGTCATACTTAACCGTTTCTGTTCTCATTGCGAAATGAACGCCGTTTACACCGATAAGACGCAAAGTATTTTCGCTCATTTCAAATTTAATTCCTTTATAAACAGGGATAGGGTTGTCGTCGTCTGCAACTGCATATATTGTTTGTTCAACCATACTGCGAAGCATATTGCTGTTTAAAAATAACGGATAGCCCCCCGATACAGACGGAAGTTCGGGATATTCGGAAGCGTTTATACCTGTAACATTGTAAACTGCCGAGCCGCTTTTAATAACAGCCGAAACGCCGTTAATTTCAAAAGTTACGGTGTCAGCCTCAAGTTTTCTGATGATTTCACAAAGCATCTTTGCATTGATTACTATTGAGCCTTTTTCTTTTACAGTTGCTTCAACGGTAGTGTTGATGCCGAACTCAAAGTCATAACCCGTAAGGCTTACATTGTCGTCTTCACACTCGATGAGTATGCCCTCTATTGTAGGAATAGCACCTTTAACAGAAACTGCTCTCATAACATTTGAACACGCTTTGTTCAGTTGAGATGTATTTACCGTAAAAATCATATTTTACCCTCCTGTTGTCAATATTCATTATTATCTTTTAGTAGTAATAGTAGTGGGTGAGGAAAATGTGCAAAATTTTCAAAACCGTTGTCCTGCGTACATTTTACCCGTCAAAATTTTCAAACTTAATTTGTTGGAAAAAAGTTGAAATGATGAAAGTTTAACCATCTTCAACACAGATGTTGAAAGTTCAACTGTTGAAAAGGAAAAATTTGTGGAAAATTTCAGTTTGTTTCGTCTTTGATATTTGTGATAATATCGTTGATTTGTCTTGCAAGTTTTGAGTCTGTTTTCATAAGTTTTTCAACATCTCTTATACTTGTCATTACGGTAGAGTGGTGTTTTTTAAATTCTGCACCTATATTTTCGTAACTCATATTTGTTACTTCTCTGATTATATAAAAACAAATTTTTCTTGTTCTTGAAATTCTTGCAGTTTGGCGTTTATCATAAATTTCTTCAATGGTAACGCCTGTTGTTCTTGAAACTTCATCCACAATTCTTTTAACGGTAATGGGCAAAGGCTGGGAAAGTTCAACAACATCCTTTATAACTTTTTGAGCCATTGAAAGAGTAGGTTTTTGACCTGTCATATTTGTGAGTGCCTGAAGTTTGTTTACCATACCTTCAAGTTGACGAATGTTTGCTTTAATCTTATCTGCTATGTAAGAAACAACATCGTCGGGAATTTCAAAGTTCAAATACTCTGCTCTCTTTTTGATAATGGCACATCTTGTTTCATATTCGGGAGGCTGAACATCTGCCAAAATACCCCATTCAAATCTTGTTTTAAGTCTTTCTTCAAGACTTTGAATTTCTTTCGGCGGACGGTCGGAAGTCAAAACAACTTGTTTTCCGTTTTCTACAAATGTGTTAAACATATGGAAAAATTCTTCTTCCGTCGATTGTTTTGTAGCAATGAACTGAATATCGTCAATTAAAATAACATCTATATTGTTTCTGTACTTGTTTCTGAACTCTTCCGTTCTTTTTGTTGTAACGGCATTGATAAATTCGTTTGTATAGTCTTCACTGCTGATATAAAGAACATTCATTGCAGGAAAATTTTTCTCGACTTCATAACAAATTGCTTTTAAAATATGTGTTTTTCCGAGTCCCGACGGACCGTAGATGAAAAGAGGATTGTAGTTGTTTTCACTGTTAAGTCTTCCGCCGGGGTCGCTTGCAACGGCTTTTGCCGCAGCGTAAGCAAATCTGTTTGACGGTCCTACTATAAAGTTGTCAAAAGTATAGTAGTTGTTTCTGAACTCGTCGGGCTGAGATTTTTTTTCTTTTTCGGAAGAACTGTCAGACAAAATTTCTTCGGGACAGGTATAAACTATTTCAACTTCAAAACCTAAAATCTCGTTGAATATTTTTTGAAATTTTGTTGCATATTCGTTTTCTCTTACAATTTTCTTTTTAAATTCGTTTTCACATTCAAGTGTGATGATACCGTTGTCAAAGCTGACAAGTTTAATCGGCTCAATCCAAAGTCCGAAAGCGACTTGAGCCACTTCTTTTTTCATTTCGTTTAAAACGCAAATCCAAATTTCTTTTAAAGAATCCATTTATTCTCCTTTTCTTCTTTCCTTTTTATTGAAGAAACTTTAGTTGTGTGTTCAATCGTATAAATATGTTATATTATACTATAAAATATATATATAAATCAAGTATTAATATTAATAAGATATATTAATATAATAATAAAATTATATATTATAATATATAGCAAAATACAGCAAATAAAAAATACAAAACAGAAAAGGCAAATTTATTGTAAAGGCTTTTATAAATGATGTATTTTTAATTTTTTTGAATATTTTTGTTTTTGCTTTTCCGTTTTTTTGAACACACAAAAAAAGCCTCTCATTAATATAGCGAAAAAAGGCATAAAAATAGTGTAAAAAGGCTATCACAAGAGTATTTGTTTTAAAATTGTTAATAATTGGCTCAAAATATCTTTTTAATATATTAAATATGACGGTTGATATATTAAATAATTTATTATATACTTGTTTTACTAAATTAAATTTGGTGAGAAAATGAAGATATTTAAAAACAGAGGCAGTATATATATTCCGAAATCAAATCTCAAAAACGATAAGGAACAAAAATTTTTGTTTTGTGCACTCGGCGTCATTTTGGCAATGACATTGGTTTTTTTGATTATTTTCGGAGTAAAGTATAATTTCAGTTTGAAAGAATTTTTTCGTCCCGAAGAACTGAAAATCGTTACAAGTGAAGAAATAGAAAAACTGCCCGAAGTGTCGGGAAAAACAAACTATATTTTGCTTGAAACGGCAGACGATGAGCCGATTGTACATTTTGCCGTGCTTGTTCAGTTTGATATGGATACAAAGACATATAAATCAAGCGTTATCGGAAAAGACATATTGCTTGACGGCAGTACGATGAGTGAACTGTACGACGACGGCGGACCTGCAAATGTTGCAAATGCAGTCAGCGTTGTTTTCGGCATAGAGTTTGACAACTATTTTTGTTTCGGCGACAAAGATTTTGTAACAATGTTTGAAGAACTCGGAACTCCGATTTATGCTTTTACAGATAATATAAAAGACGAGCAAAAAGGAAAAGACGGTTTTACAGTACGAATGAAATCGGGCGAGCAAAAAGTCAGCGGAAGCAAGGCTTTAAGACTTATAAGATATTATTGTGAACTTAAAAACGACTACACTACGGCAAACAATTTTGCAGTATCGTGTATAAATGAATTTTTCAATGAAGAATTTTTTAACGACAGACAAGATATATTTTCTGAAATAATAAATATTGCAAAAACGGATATGACGGTAAAAGACTATACGGCTTTTGAAAACGCTTTGACGGTTGTATGTTCGCCGCAAACGAGTATGAATGTTTATTATCCTGAAATTTCCGTAAACGAAAATAAATTTACGGAAGAGTCGGTGCAGAAAATCAAGGCTTGCTTTGTTAAATAGGAGAGTTTTTATGGATAAAGAGAGAATTGAAAAGGCAGTAAGAGAAATTTTAATTGCAATCGGCGAAGACCCCGACAGAAACGGACTTTTGGAAACTCCTAAAAGAGTTGCAAATATGTACGAGGAAATTTTCGGCGGGCTAAATTCAAATCCCGAAAAGCATTTGAAATTTTTTGACGAAAAAAGCAACGACGAAATGGTAATTGTAAGAGATATTCCTTTTGCGTCAATGTGTGAACATCATCTTTTGCCATTCGTGGGTAAGGCACATATTGCATATATTCCGAGCGACAATAAAATTATAGGTTTGTCAAAACTTGCAAGAATAGTTGACAATTTTGCAAAAAGACCTCAAGTACAGGAAAGACTGACGCACGATATTGCCGACTTTTTGAATGATAATTTAAACCCAAAAGGCGTTGCCGTTATCATAGAGGCAGAACATTCCTGTATGACGATAAGAGGTGCAAAGGCTGCCGGTTCAAAAACACAGACTTCTGCACTCAGAGGATGTATGAAAAAAGACGCAAAGAGCAGAGCCGAAGTACTTTCTTTACTTAACAGATGAGGTAGTAAAATGATTTTTAAATGTAAAGACAAAGAATTAGAATACGGCGAAAAAATCATAATGATGGGTATTGTAAACATTACACCCGACAGTTTTTCCGACGGCGGCGACTATTTTAATTGTGATAAAGCAGTTGAACACGCCCTTGAGCATATTGAAAACGGTGCAAAAATCGTTGACTTGGGCGCACAGTCAACAAGACCCGGACACAAAAGCGTTTCGGCAGACGAGGAATGGGAAAGACTTGAGCCTGTCATAAAAAAATTGAGAGAAAAGACAGACGCAATTATTTCGGTTGATACATATTATCCCGAAGTTGCAAGAAAAGCCGTTTTAAACGGTGCAGATATTATAAACGATGTCAGTGCAGCAGTAAGTGATGAAATGTGCGAGGTTGTCAAAGAAACGGGTGCTGCGTGGATAATAATGCACAACGGCGGCGAAGATAAAGACGATATTATAGAAGATGTAAAAACATTTTTTGAAAAATCGCTTGAAAAGACGAGAAAATTCGGCATAGACGATGAAAAAATCTGTTTTGATATGGGAATAGGTTTTCATAAAACAAGAGAACAGGATTTTCAGTTAATTGCAAATGTTGAAAAGTATAAAATCAAAGGATTTCCCCTTCTTTTTGCAACCTCGAGAAAAAGAGTAATAGGCGAAGGTTCAAATCAGCCCGACCCCAAACAGAGAATATACGGCAACATTGCGGCAGATACTTCAGCCATAATGGGCGGTGCCGATATGGTCAGAGTTCACGACACATTTTTTGAAAAACAGGGCATTTTGATGGCTGAAAATATAAGAAAGAGGAAAATCAATGGATAAGATTTATATAGAAAATTTAAAGATTTTTGCGTATCACGGCGTTAATCCCGAAGAAAAAGAAAACGGTCAAAATTTTTATCTCACAATTACTTGTGGAATAGACCTTGAACCTGCTTGTAATTCAGACGACCTTTACGATACCGTGTCGTATGCAAAAATTATAAAACTTGCAATAAAAACATTTACCCGTGAAAAGTACGACTTAATAGAGCGTGCCGCAAGTGTTGTGGCAGAAGAAATTTTAGATACTTATGACCGTATAAACCGTGTTCGTGTCAAAGTTTCAAAACCCGAAGCACCTATAAAAGCAGAGTTTTCCGATGTCGGAATAGAAATTTTTAGAGAAAGGTAATTTTTTAAATGAAGTATGTAGTTGCTTTCGGAAGCAATTTGGGAGACAGAGAAAAAAATATCAAAGACGCTGTTTCTTCATTGAAAAGAATTATAGGAACGGATGTTTTGCAGGTGTCGTCAATCTATGAAACAGAGCCTGTCGGCTGTACCGATGACTTGTCGTATCTCAACGGCTGTCTTGTTGCAGAAAGTGATTTTTCGCCGAATGAAATGCTCGGCGTTTTGCTCGGAATTGAGTCGGCAATGGGCAGAGAAAGACCGTATTTCAACGCTCCGAGAATAATTGACCTTGACTTGATTTTCGCTTTTGACGGCGAAAAAGAAGTTAAAGTAAGCACAAAAAATCTCACCTTGCCTCACCCGAGAGCAACGGAAAGAAATTTTGTTCTCACGCCTGTTTTTGATTTGTTTAAAGAAAAAAATATTTTCGGCGTTTTCGATTTTTCAAAAGAATTTGAAAATGTACAAGACCAAAAAATCGAAAAAACAGATATTTTTGTATAATGTCATAAAATCCCCGTTAAACAAGTTTTTGTTTTGACAGGGATTTTTTTATCTCTTTTAAGACAAATCAGTTAAAAAATGTTGAATATTATTTTTATATAAATTATAATTATATTAAGGACTGCTGTATTTAAAAATAAAAATCAAACGGCAGAAAAATTAAAAAGAAAGAAAAACGGGGGATTTTGTATGTTTAAAATCAACAATTTTACCAATAATGACGATGTAAAAATCATAGACCAAAAAGGTGCTTTCAGCGTTGTCGAATATCAAAGAGATTTGAGCGTAAATCCTGAAAATGCAGTTACTGCTTATTTTTGCAGTGAAATGAATGTCAGAAAAAGACAGGTTGTGTGCAATGTAAGTCAGTCAAACATTACTCTTCAGGCAGGAGCAATGCAGTGGATGGCAGGCGATGTAAAGGCTACAACGGGAATTAAGGGAGTCGGAGACTTTTTCAGCAAGACTTTGAGAAGTCAGGTTACAAGCGAGTCGGCAATCAAACCCGAGTACACAGGAAACGGTATGCTTGTTTTGGAGCCTACATACGCTCATATCATTCTTTTAGACCTTGACGAGTGGAATAATTCGATTGTTCTTGACGACGGTCTTTTCCTTGCGTGTGAGGCAAGTATTAAGCATAAAACCGTAATGCGTTCAAACTTTTCATCGGCAGTTGCAGGCAACGAAGGACTTTTCAATCTCGGTCTTGTGGGTAAAGGTATTGTGTGTCTTGAAAGTGCCTGCCCAAAAGAAGAACTTATAGAAGTGGAACTTCAAAACGATGTTCTGAAAGTTGACGGAAATTTGGCTATTGCGTGGAGCGGAACTCTTGATTTCACTGTTGAAAGGTCAGGCAAATCGCTTATCGGTTCGGCTGCGTCGGGTGAAGGTCTTGTAAATGTTTACAGAGGAACGGGTAAAGTTTTGATTGCTCCCGTGAGATAAATTTTAAAAAATTTGAAAATAAAAAAGACGGCAGAGCCGAAAATCAGGAAAATTTTCCGAAGTTTTCGTCATTTGTCGTCTTTTTTTGCGTAATTTATTTTTAATTTTATTTTATTATGAGTTTATTATGGGAATTAATTAGTTTAAAAACAGAAAAAAATTACTTTTTGTAAAATTTTTTACTAATTAAAAAATAGAATAATTTTATTATATGCAGAATTTATGATTTCCTATGACTTTTATAACTTTTCTCGAGTGCATAAAAGCGTCGTTTGTCTTTGAAGCATTGAAATAGAAAACTGCACCGCCGCTTGGGTCCCAACCGTTTATTGCGTCACGGGCTGCTTTTTTTGAACTCTCTGCAACAGGCTGATACCAGTTGCTGTCCTTTACACAGGAAAACGCTCCGTTTTGGTAAACAACTCCGCTTATCGAGTCGGGAAAAGACGGGTGCTTTACTCTGTTTAAAACGACTGCACCGACGGCAACCTGTCCTTCGTAACTTTCGCCCCTTGCCTCTGCCGATATGACTTTTGCAAGCAGTTCAATGTCGGCGTTCGAGTATTGTGAATTGCTTGATGAAGAGCCGCCTCCGCTGAGACCGAGATATAAAAGAGTTTTCTTACCTGCTATTCCGTCTGCGGTAATTCCGACGCTTTTTTGAAAGTTTGTAACTGCCGTTTTTGTCTGACTTCCGTAAATTCCGTCCGTTTTTCCCTTATAAAAGCCTAAAGAAGCGAGTTTTTTCTGAATTTCTTTTACTTCACTGCCCGTTGAACCTACTTTTGAAAGTGCATAAGCCGAGTTATTTTTTGCCGAAATATTTTGTGTATAGAGAACGGCTCCTCCCAAAACAAGACTCAATGCAAGTACAAAAATGACAAGTTTTTTGACAAACAGTTTTAATATGTCTAAAGTTTTCATTTCGTTTTTAACCTCCTAAATCAAAAAGAAAAGCATTGCTGAAATGCTTGCTCCCGCACCGAGACCGAGTACGATTTGCACGGCTTCCTTTAAGATTTGTTTTTTCGTTTTTTTGAAAGGCGGCAAAGCAGATGCGCTTTCGGAATATTTTTCAGCCTCGTTTTTCAAGTTTTCATATTTCTCATTTTCGTGTTCGGGAGAAACAAAAAAGATTACTTTTTCAAAATAAGGGTTGCCTGTATCGGTAACTTCAAGCACGTGTTTGTTGGAGCCTTTAATCATTTTTCGAGTCCTTTCATATTTTGATTTCTAATTTTATTATTGATTTCAATAGTAAAATTTATACATAAAAAATAAGTGCAAAATTTGGTCATTATTTTTTAAAAAAAGACTTGACAATAAAATAGTATTACTGATTGTATAATTATCTTTCCACTAAAAGCACTGTGGAAAACACTGTGGAAAATGTTGAAAACTTTATGCAAAACAGCATAAAATGGTGCTTTTTTACTGTTGAAAAGTTTTAAACAGGTCAAAATAAGGTGAATTTTCCTAACTTTACACATAGTTTTCAACAATTCTTAAAAAACAGACTGAAAAATTAATTTTGTTTAAATTGCTGTTTTTACTCTTTTACCCTTGACAAAAATATGTTAAAATAAGTCGAGAAAAATGTAAAGGTGTCTGCCATGTTTTATGAAGTCAAAAACGGAATAATAGAGGTAAAAGGGATAGAGTGTCTTAACTTGGAACTTACGCTCGACTGCGGACAGGCTTTCAGGTGGCAAAAGTGTGAAGACGGCTCTTTTGTCGGATGTGCGACAGACAAGCCTCTTAAAGTGAGCGAAGAAAACGGTACATATTTTTTTGAATGGTGCAGTGAAAAAGATTTTTTAAATTTTTGGGTAAATTATTTTGATTTAAACACCGACTATGCAAAAATCTGTGAAAGTCTTAAACAGGACAGTTTGCTTTCAAAGACGATAGATGAATATTACGGTATTCGCATTTTGAAACAAAATTCTTTTGAGGCATTGTTCAGTTTTGTCATAAGTCAGCAAAATAATATAAAAAGAATAAAACTTATCATAGAAAAAATATGTCGAAAATACGGAAAAGATTTGGGACACGATATTTTTTCTTTTCCCAACATTGAAGTTTTGGTAAACTGCACGGAGCAGGACTTTGCCGAACTCGGATGCGGCTATCGTGCAAAGTATCTCTGTCGTTTGTGCCAAGATGTTTACGACGGTAAAATTGACGTGGATTATATAGCGTCGCTTTCATACGAAGACGCAAAAAAAGAACTTTTAAAGATTTTCGGCGTCGGCGTGAAAGTTGCCGACTGTGCATTGCTGTTCGGTTTTGGTTTTGTTGACGCCTTTCCGATAGATGTTTGGATGAAAAGAGTTATGGAATACTATCCGAACGGTCTGCCGAAGTGTTTTGACGGCTATAAAGGAATTGCACAACAGTATCTTTTCCATTGGGCAAGAAATAATTTATAAGTTTGATTTTTGATTGCTTTAAATATAAAAATTCAGATTATATTTAACTGTTTAATTGTGTTAATTATGTTTAGATTTTCAGATAATATAAAAGATGTTCAGGTGTTTATATGCAGAAATTATTTGTAGAAGAAGTGTGCGGAGAAAAAATAGTTTTGAATGAAGAACAATCACGCCACATTGCAAAAAGTTTGAGAATGAAAAAGGGCGATATGATTACTGTCTGCAACAGTAAAGGCAGTGATTTCGGATGTATCATAGAGGAAACCATACCGTCGGTAGTTCTAAAAGTGTGCTATGAGCAGGCGACTGAAAGTGAGCCGAGCGTTAAAGTGCATTTGTATCAATGTCTGCCGAAAGGCGACAAAATGGACGGAGTTGTAAAAAAATGCACCGAACTCGGAACATATTGTTTTACGCCTGTTTTAAGCAAGAGATGCGTCAGTCGTCCCGATAAAAAAAGCCTTTTGAAAAAAATCCAAAGATATAACAAGATTTCTCTCGAGGCGTCTCAGCAAAGCGGTCGTGGTATTGTCCCTGTTGTAAATGAGTGCGTCAATTTTAAAGACGCCGTTTTAAACTGCCGTGAAGATGTTAAAATCATTTTTTACGAAGGCGGAGGCGAAAGGCTTTGCAACCTTGTGGAAAAAGATACAAAAAGCGTTGCAGTTTTTATCGGTCCTGAGGGTGGATTTGAGAAAGAAGAGGTCGATTTTGCAGCAGAACACGGCTTTGTTAACGCCACTCTCGGAAAGAGAATTTTGAGAACTCAAACGGCTCCCGTTTGTGCCGTAAGCGTTATAATGAGCCTTACGGATAATATTTAAGACAGAAAAAATTATTTCAATATCATTAAAAAATTTAATCGTTTGTAATTTTTGTTAAGCAATTTTAATAATTTTTTGATTGCAAAATTTGTCGTAATAATATATAATAAGCGTTATATTATTTAAAAAGGAGTGGTATTTTTGGCAAAGGACCCATTTGATATTGATGAAATACTTTCGGAAATACACCAAAGAAAAGCTCGCGAAAATAATAATTCAGCCGAAAACGGCAGTTTTAATATAGATAAAAAAAGTGAAGAAAAAGTTGAAAACAAAGATGTTGCCGAAGATGTAAAAAATGAACTTCTTGCAAGGGCAAATGCCGAAAAAGAGGCAAAAAGAAAAATGCGTGAGGCACACGCTGAAGAAGAGCGTCAAAAAGACGAACAGGAAAAGCAAAGAATTGCCGAAGAAAAAGTCCGTCAAGCGCGTGAAATGGCAAGAATTCAGGAAGAAGAGCAAAAGAAAAAAGAGGCAGAACGCCGTCAGATGCTTGAAGAACGCCGTCTTGCAGCAGAAAAAGCACAGAGAGAGGCACTTGAAAGAGCAAAGAAAGCACAAGACGAGCAAAGCCTTTATGTTGACGAAGAAATGTTTGAAAAAAACGAAAATAAAAAAAGAAAAAAAGGCAAAAACAAAAAGAACGGCGAAGATATGGTTGACATCAACTCTTTCAGCGACGAAAAACCCCGTTTCAGCCAAACGAAAAAGGGCAAAATCGTCATTTCCGTTATTTGTGTTGTGCTTGCAGTACTCATTGCAGTCGGCGTAGGTGCTTGGGCAACCGTTAACAGTAAACTCAACAAAATTACAAACGACGGCGGTACAAAAGCAAATTCCGTTGAGGAATATACGGGTATGGACAAGCTTGTTGAAAAGAATTTTGACAAGATGATTTACGAAAACGGCAATGTTTCAAGCCTTAAAAATATGGTAAAAGATTGGTACGAAAACGGCGAGCCTGTAAGTTCAAGCAGAGTGTTAAATGTTCTTCTTGTAGGCGAAGACTCGGAGGGCGACCTTGATTCTGAAACAAGAGCCGACTCGGCAATCATTGCAAGTATAAATGTTGATACTAAAAAAATAATCTTGACCTCTGTTTTGCGTGACTCTTACGCATATTGGCAGACAAAAGACGGCGAAGGTTCGTTTGGTAAAATAAACGGCGCTACTTCAACAAGCGGTATGGACAGCTATATTGAAACTGTTGAAAGACTTTATAAAATCAATATTGACAACTATGTTCGTGTAAATTTCACTTCTTTTGAAAAAATCATTGATAAACTCGGCGGAGTTACAATCAATATGTCAAAAGCAGAAGTAAATGAAATTAACAGTCATCCGAAAAGATACAACTATCCCGATAAAATCGTTGCGTCAGGCAAGTACACATACGACGAAGAAGAGGGAAGATATACAACTCCGATTAAGTTGGACGGTGCACAGGCTCTTGCATATTGCAGAATAAGAAAAATTGACGGCGACGATGTTCGTGCAAACCGTCAGAAAACAGTTCTTATGACAGTTTTCAAAGGTTTGGAACAGTCAACAATTTCAACTTTCCTTTCTGCCGTAAATACAATGACAGACTATGTAAGAACGGGTTACAGCACAAAAGAAATTGTTTCACTCGGTAAGTATGCACTTTCAAACGGCTGGCTCAACTATGAGATTGAGGCAAATACGGTGCCTTGTGAAGAGTGCAGAAAAGGCGGTACTTTCCATAATACTTGGATGTGGAAAGTTGACTATCCGAAATGTGCGTACGAACTTCAAATGAAACTTTACGGCAAGTCAAATATCACTCTTGCAGATAACAGACCTAAATTTGACGAAATTGCATTTTAATAAATAGTTTTTAAAGTCAAAAAAACCACCTGAATTTTAAAGTTCAGGTGGTTTTTATTGTTTAAAAATATCAGTCAATGAAACCTCTTATTTTGAGATATTCACAAATTAGGTCAACAGTTTTGTCAACTCCGAGTTTTGTCATATCTATATTGAGGTCGTATAAGTCGCCCGAACCCCACTTGTCAGGCGAACGGAAGTTGTGAAATTGCGCTCTTTTTTTATCTGTTTTTACAATCTTGTCTTTGCTTTCTTTTTCAGAAACGCCGTAAATTTCCGTCACTCTTTTAATTCTGTAATCAAGGTCGGCGTGGAGAAAAACTGTTACAAGGTCTTCCCTGCCTTTGAGTATATAGTCAGAACATCTGCCGACTATGATACAACTTGACTCGTCTGCAACTTTTTGTATTGTTTCCGAAGTAAACTGAAAAATTCTTTCGTCAATCGGCATTTGGTTCGACATGGCGATTGGAAAACCCTCGGTAACTATTGAGTAGAGAAAACTTTTTGTCGGTTTTTCATCGTAGTGCGCTATTACATTTTCGTCAAGTCCGTAATCTTTCGCCGAGCGGGCTATCAGTTCTTTGTCGTAGTATTTTATTCCGAGTTTTTCGGCGAGTTTAGTACCTGTTTCGTGCGCTCCACACCCGAATTGACGGCTGATTGTGAGAACAAATTTTTTCATATTTCTGCCTCCTTGGGATTTTTGTTGAAAAGTAAAAGAGAGATAAAAACGGGAATTAAAATGACGCAGGCAAGCCAAATTGACTTTTCTTCAAACTGCATTGCCGACAGTGTACCTATGACTGCTCCGAGCATAAAAGCAAGGTTTACGACTATGAAGTCAAGACTTTTCAGTATGTACTGTTTGTCTTTTGTTTTTATCCACTCTATAATGTTTAGTGATGCCTGACGAAGATTATTCGTACAAAAAGTTGTTGCCAATATGACCGAATTGTGTTTGCGAAATGTGTTGTATTTCATTGCACAGATAAAAGAAATTAAAACATTCGGCACTATGTACGGCACGGAGTCGGGCATAAACCCGATTGCGAAAAGTATGATGATTTCTATTGCGATGAAAACGGTTTCCCAACGCAAAGAAATGCTTTTTTTACCGAGAAGTTTCGGTGTGATGACTGTAATGGTTATTCCGACGACATAAGCAATAATCGGAATGGTGTACTGAATGATTTTTGACAAGTCGGCTTTTGCAAGATAGATGCCGAGCATGGCGATATTTCCCGTCTGTGCGTTGCAGAAAACCCCGCCTTTAAGTAAAAATGTGTACGCCTCCAAAAATCCGCTTACAAGTCCTAATGAAGTGCATACATAGGTCGATTCGTGTATGGGAACATCTTTTCGCTTTAACAAAATTTTAAAACCTCTAATCTTGGAACTTATTTTGTTATTTTGTTATTATAATTATTTTATCACAAAAATTTTTTTGTTTCAACGATATTTGATTTAAAAGATAAATTTTTAACAAAGACAAATTATTTATAATATATATACATTAATTATAAAGAATTATAAGCGAAAAATACGAAAAACGCCCTGCGATATTTCATCGGCAGAGCGTTTGCAATTTGTTGAATTATTTAATTATTTATTGAAAAATGTCAAAAATGCTTTGTACGCCATATATACATCTATTTTTGAAACAACTTCATACGGTGCGTGCATTGAAAGAACGGGTACACCGACATCAATAACATCAACATCAAGAGCGGCAATATACATTGCAACAGTTCCGCCGCCGCCGACATCGACTTTGCCGAGTTCGCCGCTTTGCCACAAAACATCGTTTTCTTCAAGCAAATTTTTAACGAAAGAAACATATTCTGCCGAAGCGTCGCTTGTGGAACTCTTGCCTCTTGAACCTGTATATTTTGTTACAACAACACCTTTGTTAAGGAAAGAAGCGTTGTTTTTCTCAAATGCACTTGACCAAGTCGGGTCAAAGGCTGCGTTAACATCGGCTGAAAGACACTTTGAGTTTCTGAAAACATCTCTGCCTTCATAACCCTCAAGTCTTGCAAGGTCTTCGACAAAATAGCGAAAATATGCACTGTTAAGTCCCGTATTGCCGTCTGAACCGATTTCTTCTTTGTCGGTAAGGATTGTGATGGAAGTGTATTCGGGAACATCGGTGTCGATGATTGCCTGAAAAGCAGGGTAAGCACAAACACGGTCGTCGTGTCCGTATCCACCTATCATAGAACGGTCAAAGCCTATATCGTCAACTGTATATGCAGGTACGAGTTCAAGTTCGGCAGAAAGGAAATCTCTCTCTGTTATGCCGTATTTTTCAAACAAAATGTTTAAAACATTGAGTTTTACTTTTTCCGAAACATCGTCTGCTTTAAACGGTCTTGAGCCAATCAAAACATTGAGTTCTTCGCCTGCAATCAATTCTGTTGCTTTTCTTTGGTATTGTTCTGATGCAAGGTGAGGAAGCAAGTCTGTTATACAGAATTTCGGTTCTCCTGCTTCTTCGCCGATACAAACATCAACAAAAGTACCGTCAGCCTTGCAAATTCTGCCGTGAAGAGAAAGCGGAATTGCAGTCCATTGATATTTTTTAATTCCGCCGTAGTAGTGAGTTTTAAAAAGTGCAATATCGCTGTCTTCGTAAACAGGGCATTGTTTAAGGTCAACTCTCGGAGAGTCGATATGAGCCGCCGCAATTCTTACGCCCTCGTTTATCGGTCTTTTACCTTTAACGCAGAGAATGATTGATTTTTCTCTGTTGTTTCTGTAAACTCTTGCACCTGCTTCAAGTTCGCCGCCGAACTCGTCAAAAGGAACAAAGCCGTTTTCCTGTGCTACTTTGTCTGCCCAAGAAGTAACTTCACGCTCTGTTTTGTTGTTTTGTAAAAATTCTTTGTAGCCTTCGCAGAAATCGTCGCACTTTTCAAGTTCTGCGTCGCTCATAAAGTCAACGCCGTGCTTTTTGTTGTTGAAAAGTTTTTCCTGCAAAAGTTTTGCCTGTGATTTTTCTTCACTCATAATATTTCCTCCAAAATTTTAATAATTTGACTGTTTATGTCATCGCCGTCGTTACTGTAAATTGTAAAGTTGGTGTGCTTTTTAAAAAATTCATCGCTCAACTGAGCGTTCATTCTCAGTCTTGCCTCGTCTTTTGTTATGCCGTCTCGTTTGATAATCCTTTTGAGCCTTGTTTCTTCGTCGGCACAAACGCAGATTGTTTTGTAGCAATATTTTTCGGACTTGCTTTCAAAAAGTTGAGATGCGTCAAAAACAGTTAAAACATTTTTTCTTTCATCTATGGCACGCTTTACTATTTCAGGGTGGGTAATCTGATTTAAAAGTTCGGTGCTTTGTTTGTCTTTAAAAGCACGTTCGGCAAGTAAACTCCTGTTGAGAGTGCCGTCTTTTAACAATATATCGTTTCCGAAATGTTTTGCAAGTTCGGGCAGAACAGTACTGTCTTTTTCAGTGACTTTTCTTGCGATTGTGTCTGCTTTTATGATTTGAAAACCGTAATTTTCAAAAATTTTTGAAACATAACTTTTACCGCTTCCCGTTGTACCCGTAATTCCGATTGTAAACGGTTTTTCAAGGTCTATTATGTCAAACGCCGCCGCTCTTATGAGTCTGTTATATACGGCAAGTGCAACGCCGTCTTTTTTCGGATTTCTCGAATATACTTTTTTTGCTCCGAGAGTGTCCAAAACACGCAGAGAGTCAAATAACTTGTGTGCCTGACTGCTTGCGTCGTTTTCGTTGCCCCACCGTAATGACGGTATTTTTACATTGTCGTCGTCAAAACAAAGCGCATATACTCCGTCGCCTTTTCTTGAGTTGACAAACTGTTCGTATTTTTCTTTGTCGGCGTTTACGATTATAACTTTTGCTTTCGGCGAATAGTGTTTGTATTTCATACCGGGCGACTCGGCTTTTTCGTCTTTTTTCATACCCTCTGTTACGGCTTTTGCAACAAGCACTTCACAGCCCAAAACTTCTTCCATCATCTCTTTTGTAACTGCACCCGGTCGTAATATTGTCGGCACGCCGTCTGCTACCGTAACAACGGTGCTTTCAACTCCGACTTCGCAATCTCCGCCGTCAATGATTGCGTCGATTTTTCCGTTCATATCGTCAATGACATGCTGTGCTTTTGTCGGCGACGGCAAACCCGATGTATTGGCACTCGGCGCACAAATCGGAACTTGTGCCGCTTTGATAACTTTTCTTGCCGTTTCATTTTGCGGCATTCGTATTGCAACGGTGTCAAGACCTCCGCTGACCGTTTTGCCGATTTTTTCGCTTTTTTTCATTATGATGCTCAAAGGAGCGGGAAAAAATGCGTCTATAAGTTTTTGTGCATATTCATTTATTTCCGATACAAGCGGAGCAATATCTTTTTTGTCTGCAATGTGAACAATGAGGGGGTTGTCGGACGGTCTGCCTTTTGCTTGGTAGATTTTAGCCGCCGCCTCGTCGTCAAGCGCGTTTGCGCCGAGACCGTAAACAGTTTCTGTCGGAAATGCCACAAGTCCGCCGTTTCGCAGGATTTCGCCTGCTTTTTGTATGTCTTTTTCACTTGTTGAAAGTATTTCAGTTTTCATAGTTTTCGCTTGCTTTCAATTTTTCGGCTGTGTCGGCAGTGATGAGTGCGTCAAGCAGTTCGTCGAGCGAGCCGTTTAAAATTTGCTCTAATTTATATAATGTTAAGCCTATTCTGTGGTCGGTTACTCTGCCTTGCGGATAGTTGTAAGTGCGTATTCTTTCACTTCTGTCGCCTGTGCCTACCTGCAATTTTCTTTCGCCTGCAATTTCTGCATTTTTCTTTTCGATTTCAGCGTCAAGCAGTCTTGAACGCAAAACTTTGAGTGCTTTTTCCTTGTTTTTGTGCTGACTTCTTTCGTCTTGACATTCAACAACCGTTCCTGTCGGAATATGTGTAACACGAATTGCCGATGATGTTTTGTTGATGTGTTGTCCGCCTGCACCCGAACTTCTGAATGTGTCTATCTGTAAATCTTTCGGGTCAATCTCAAAATCCACTTCGTCAGCTTCGGGCAAAACGGCAACGGTAACGGTAGATGTGTGTATTCTGCCTGAACTTTCCGTTTCGGGAACACGCTGAACACGGTGAACGCCCGACTCAAATTTAAACCTTGAGTATGCTCCCTCGCCGTCTATTGAAAAACTGATTTCCTTGTATCCGCCGAGTCCCGTTTCGTTTGCCGAAAGTATCTCTGTTTTCCATCTTTTAGCTTCTGCGTACATAGAGTACATTCTGAACAAAGCACCTGCAAAAAGTGCCGCTTCGTCTCCGCCTGCACCTGCACGGATTTCTATGATGACATTTTTTTCGTCATTCGGGTCGGTCGGCAAAAGCAAAACTTTCAGTTCTTCTTTTACCGTTTCGCTTTGCTTTTTCGCTTCTTCGTATTCTTCGCTTACAAGTTCTTCAAACTCACTGTCAAGACCGCCCTCGTCAAGCATCGCTCTCGACTCGTCGATTGTTTCAAGTACCTTTTTGTACTCCCTGAACTTTTCCACAACGGGTTCAAGATGCTTTAACTCTTTCATAATGGCGTTTGTCTTTTCAATGTCTGTCAAAGTTTCGGGCAAAGCCAAAGTTTCATTTAAATTTTCGTATTTGTTTTCTACTTCCTGAAGTTTATCAAACATTTTTAACCTCTTTGATATTTTTTAAAATTTTCGCTCTCGGCACAAAAACTTCGTGCGAGCAGCCAAGACAACGCATTTTAAAATCTACGCCCGTGCGTAAAATTTCAAACTCGTTGCAGCCGCAGGGGTGCGATTTTTTCATTATAACCGTGTCGCCTACATTTATTTGCATAGTTCTCACCCTATATTTAAAATTACTGTTTTTTATTTTGTTACTATATTATATATATTATGCGTGTTTTTTTCAAGTCGTGGCGGTGTCATAAAAAATATTTTGTTTGCATATTCTTGAGTAAAATCAAAAATTAAGGTTGTGTTGAAATGAAATATTATCCGGAGGGCAGTAACGAAACGCTTGCAAAAAGGTTTGAAACGACTGCCGAAATCAAAGAAGCAATATCAAACGGCGATATTTGTGAAGCAAAAGTTTTAATGTGCGACAGCGAACATAATTTGCACTTGGATTTGGGAATAGTACGGGGCATAATTCCACGATGCGAAGGTGCTTTGGGAATAGATACGGGTCAGGTTCGTGATATTGCGCTCATATCAAAAGTAAACAGATTTGTTTCATTTAAAATCGAATATTTACAGCGTGACGACAACGGAGAAGTTGTGGCGTATCTTTCGAGAAAATCGGCTCAACAAGAAGCGTACGAAAATTATATATCAAAACTCAAGGTCGGAGATATTGCAGACGCCGTTGTTACGCACCTTGAGCAGTTCGGTGCATTTATAGATATAGGTTGTGGAATTAATGCACTTATTCCGATAGATATGCTTTCGGTGTCAAGAATTTCTCACCCATCTCAAAGAATTTCACAAGGACAAAAAATCCGTGCCGTTCTGAGAAAAAAAGAGGGCGAAAAACTGACATTTTCTCTCAGAGAACTGCTTGGCACCTGGACTCAAAATGCCGAAAATTTTAAGGCAGGCGAAACCGTTACGGGTATAGTCAGAAGTATAGAAAACTACGGCGTTTTTGTGGAACTTGCACCGAATTTGGCAGGTCTTGCAGAGCCTTGCGACAATCTTTTTGAGTCGCAGAAAGTGTCTGTTTTCATCAAATCCGTCATTGAAAACAAAATGAAAATCAAACTCGTCATAGTCGATGCTTTTGAAAAGTGTAAAACGCCCGAGCCTCTTGTTTTCTATGAAGAAAAAGACCATATAGATGTGTGGAACTATTCACCTGAAGAAAGCAGAAAAGAAATTTTTACCGTTTTTGACGCTGAGTGATAAAACAATATATATAATGTTTGTCGCTTTAAATATTGTCTATTTGGTTAAATAAAATATAATAATTTAAGACAGATTAAGAAAATGACGAAAACTTGTACTTTTTATATAAAAATGTTGACAAAATTGCGAATTTACATATATAATTAAATTGCAGAATATATTTTCGGGGTCGAGTGAAATTCTCTACCGGTGGTAACGGCTTTTGCCGAAGTCCACGACTCGCTTTTGCGACTGAACAGGTGTAAATCCTGTACCGACGGTTAAAGTCCGGATGAAAGAAAATATTAACTTTTATATTTTGTTAAAAGCCAAATCTTTTTCTTTTATTAAAAGCCAAATCTTTTATAAATCGGCTATCCTCTCTTTATTCTGCAAAGGAGGAAATAAAATGAAAAAACAGTCAAAATTAAACATTGAAAAACTTGTAAAAATCGCAATTTTGGGTACGCTTTCGTCAATAGTGATGCTTTTCGAGTTTCCACTGCCGATTGCACCTCCGTTTTATGAAATGGATTTCAGCGAAGTTGTAGTAATGCTCGGCGGTTTTGCGATAGGACCGTCTGCCGTTTTCGGTATCGAGGCAGTAAAAATCGGTTTAAATCTGCTCATAAACGGTACAACTACCGTCGGAGTCGGCGAACTTGCAAACTTTTTGCTCGGCGTGTCGCTTACTTTTTTACCGAGTTTTGTTTACCGATATTCAAAGTTTAAAAACACGAAAAAAGGTGCTGTTTTGGGTATGCTCGGCGGAATTTTGCTTTTTGCTGTTTTGGGTGTCGTGCTTAATATTTATGTACTCATTCCCTTTTATTCAAGTGCCTACGGTCTGCCGATTGAAAAAATCGTGGAAATGGGAAGTGCAATTTTTCCTGCAGTAAATTCTGTTGAAAAACTTGCCGTTTTCTGCGTTTTGCCTTTCAATTTAATCAAGGGCTTTTTGAGTTGTTTGATTGTATTTTTGGCATATAAAAAGTTGTCGGGTTTTTTGGCAAAAAGTTTTGTAAAATGAGCCGATTGCTACATTTTACGGGCGTGTTTTTTGAATTTTAAGCGATTGACTTTCGCTTTTAAATATTAAATTTACGGAGGTATAAAAATGAACTATTGTAAACAGTGCGGTGCAAAGCTCGAAGAAGGTACGGTTGTTTGTTCTTTGTGCGGTTTCAACAATGAAAACAACCCCGAGTTCAATCAGGCAGAAGCACAGCAGAACTATGAACAACCTTATCAGGAACAGTATCAGCAAAATTACCAGCAAAATTATCAGCAACAGCAGTATCAGCAAAACTATCAGCAACCGCCGTATCAACCTGTTCAGGACAAAAAAACGGCTCCTCTTTCTGTCGGAGAAATATTGGTTACAATCATCTTGATGAGTATTCCGATTGTAAATATCGTAATGCTTATCGTTTGGCTTACCAATAAAGATACAAATCTCAACAAGAGAAATTTTGCAATAGCTATGCTCATTTTAGAGTGCATAGGAATAGCACTTTATGTCATCTTATTTATTATTATGGCTGCAATGGGCGTTTCTATAATGTCAATGGCGTCTTTGCCGATGTTGTTTCTTTAATTTAGTCCTATAACTAATATTGTTAGCATAATTTTAAAAGCGACGCTTCTTTTGAGCGTCGCTTTTGTGTTTTTAATAAACAAATATTGTTTTATAGACAAAACATATACAAACGGCCATAAATGAAATTATTTTAAGTTTATTTTCAAAAAATATTGACATTTTTAATCTTCGGTGCTATTTTAAATTCGGGGAAACAGTCCTTAAAATTTAAAATTTTGCATATTGCATATTGAAAGAAGGGGGAAAATGAAAAATAAAAAATTTTACATTGTTACAACTGTTGTTTTCATAGTTGCGATTGCCGTATTCTATCTCGTCTGCAACTTTATGGTAGGTATGGATGTTGTACAAAGTTCAAAACTGTTTACAAAAATTTATTACTATTTTCCGTCGAACTTAATTTTGGTTTTTATGGTGATTTACCTTGTAAAAAACTTGTTAAAAAATAGGGAAAATAATTTTTCAAAGGAGAAAAAATGAACAGCAGAAAGTATAAAATTGTTACAAATTGCGTACTTGTGGCAAGCATATTGATTTTTTACGGGATTTGTATATTTTTAGGGGAAAACAAAGTTGAAAGTTCACAGGTTTTAAAAATTCTTTATTGCAACTTTGCAAGCGTTGTAATTTGGTTGAGTTTTATAACAAATGATATTTATGAGAAAAAAATAGAAGATGAAAAAACTCATCAAAATAAGTAAATGGAACAATTTTTCCATAAATAATCTGAATAATTTAAAATTAAAAACACCGTGCAAAAAATCTGCACGGCGTTTTGTAATTCTTATTATTTCTGTTGTGCCGACTGACCTTCCAAAGCGAGTTGGTAAGGGCTTTTCTTTTTCGGTTTATAAGCGGGCGGATTTTTAAGCTTTTTAACAAGTCTGCCGTTTCTTGCAGTAATTTTGTTGATTTCGTGAACGGGACCCGACATATATTCCGACATATATTCGTCAGCGACAGCCATCATCTCTTTGTCGTTTTTCATCTCTCCGAGAATTGTAACGCCGATGATGTCCTGAACTTCGTTTGTGCCGTCTTCATAAATATCGTTGAGTGCTTTGAACAACTTTTTGCGTTCTTCGCCTGTGCCGTTTTTGATTGTTTCAATAACACGGGGAGTGCCGTGATTGATGAAAAAGTCTTCGGGTAAAAATTCGCCGTATTTTGCGATATTTTCCTTAATCTCAGTTTTAAGTTCGGGGTAAAGGTTTGCAAATCTGTTTGCAAGCGAGTCGGCGTCATAACTTACCGTTCCGTTTTTAGCCTTTGTTCTTGAAACAGATTTCGGAATTTTAATGTTTTCTATGTTTCTTTTCTTGTCTTTTCCGAAAGTTGACTCGATTTCTTCGATGAATTCATTGCAGCAAGAACGAACATCTCTGTCGTCTGCAACGGAAAGGTCGAAAAGCGACTTTGAAATGGTGGCAAATTCTGTTTTTTCGCCGTGATTTTCAAAAGAACACTCGAAAAGAGCAAGACTGTTTTTTTCGTCTATAAAGATACGGTAAACGCCTGTTTTACTCTCGAAAACAACTGCGTTGTCTTTTTGATTTTTAGCTTTTCTGAAACCGTTTTTTTCGTTTATTTCTTTAAGATTTTTTTCAATAAGCACAATCGCTTCGTTAAGTTGCATTGTAAAACTCCTTAGTTTCGGAATATCTTTTAAAGTGTTTGCTCTCAGGCAACACACACTTATTATATCATTAAATTTTTATATAATCAATGCTTTTGGCATAACTTGTGTTAAAATCATTAAATGTTCAAAAAATTCATAGAAAATTAATCATCCCATATAAATAATATATAAAATTAATTAGTAAGATTTATTTATTATTGAATATGAAATTAAATTGTGCTATTATTATATATTATTACTTACGGTATGGAACGGTATTGCCCATACCGAAAAGAGTAACTGAAAAGAACGAAAAACGAGGTGTTTTTTTTGAATAAAATAAAAGTTGCGGTAATTTTCGGCGGAGCGTCAAGCGAACACGATGTTTCGACTGTTTCGGCAAAAGGCGTCATATCAAATATTGACAGAGAAAAATACGAACTTTACCTTTTAGGCATAACAAAAGAAGGCGAATGGTATCTTTACGACGGCAGTGAAGAATTGCTGCCCGAAGATAAGTGGCTTCAAAGCGAAAACTTGAAAAAAGCCGTTATTTCTCCCGACCCGTCTGTTCACGGTATTGTAACGGAGGACGGCGAGGTTATAAAAATAGATGTCATCTTCCCTGTTCTTCACGGTAAAAACGGCGAAGACGGTACCATACAGGGATTGTTCCAGATTGCAAAGATTGCGTTTGTCGGTTGCGACAGTACATCGTCGGGCGTTTGTATGGACAAAAGAATTACAAACGCAGTTGCAGACGCATACAATATTCCGCAGGCAAAGTGGTGTGCAATAAACGAGTTTGACTACAAAGCAAGCCCGAATGAATTTATAGAATACGCAGTTGAAAAACTTTCTTTGCCTATTTTCGTAAAACCTGCAAACGCAGGCTCAAGCGTAGGAATTACAAAAGCAAAGACTGTTGAAGAACTCAAAGACGGTATTGAAAAAGCATTTAAAGAAGACAAGAAAATTGTTTTGGAAGAGTTTGTTGACGGCTATGAGGTTGAGTGCGCCGTTCTCGGAAACGAGGCACCCATTACTGCCGAAGTAGGTCAAATCAATTCGTGCAAAGAGTTCTATGACTATGAAGCAAAGTATATAAATCCTGCATCGGAACTCATCATTCCTGCAAATATAAGTGAAGAAAAGAGAAATGAAGTTGCACAAAATGCGATAAAGGCATATAAGGCTTTCGGTTGCGAAGGACTTTCGAGAGTTGACTTTTTCGTAACAAAAAAAGACGGAAAAGTTTTGTTTAATGAAATCAACACTTTACCGGGATTTACACCTATCAGTATGTATTCAAAACTTTTTGAGGCTAAAGGTATCGGTTACGGCGAACTTGTTGACAATCTTATTGAACTTGCAATTTCACGAGGAGATAATTTTTAAATGTGTAAAAAAAATAACATTTCAATAGTGATGAAAAGCGCTCAAAAATTTGACTCTCTTAAAGATTCAATGGAAATTTATGCAGATGGTACGGTGTGCGAAAAAGACGGCGTGTTTTATATAGAATATTTTGAAATGACAGACTCGGAGCAAAGTGCTTTAGCCGGAGGTTACAACGAAAGAACAAAAGAACAGAGTGAAACAAGAACAGTCATTCAAATAAAAAAAGACGGAACGGTGGAGGTCAACAGATACGGAATTCTTGCAAACTGCTATAAACTCTGTAAAGATAAGAGAAACCTTTGCAGATACTCCACTCCTTACGGCGAGATAATGCTTGGCTTTACGGGCAGAGAAATTTATCACGAACAAAAAGACGGTAAAGGAAAACTTTACTTACGCTACGACCTTGACTCAAACGGAACGCTTGCGTCGGAGAATGAAATAGATTTAAAATATACTGTTTTGGAGAATTAAAATATGTCAAAGATAGTTAAAGAAACACAACTTGAGTTAAAAAAGAGAATTGTAAACGCAGTTGAAAAGGCTATGGAAAACGGCGAACTTCCGAAAGCAGAAATTCCCGAGTTTATCATAGAAGTACCGTCAAACAGAGAAAACGGCGACTTTTCAAGCAATATCGCAATGGCAGGTGCAAGAGCATTCAAAAATGCTCCGAGAAAAATTGCAGAGGCAATTCAGAACAATCTCGAACTTGAAAACACATATTTTGAAAAGTGTGAAATTGCAGGTCCGGGTTTTATGAATTTTTATCTCGGTCAGTCGTATTACAGTGCAGTTGTTGAAGATGTGCTTGAAAAAGGCGAAGATTACGGCAAATCGGACTATGGAAACGGCAAAAGGGTGCTTGTTGAATTTGTTTCGGCAAACCCGACGGGACCTATGCATATAGGCAACGCAAGAGGCGGTGCAATCGGCGATTGTCTTGCTGCCGTACTTGACCAAGCGGGCTACTATGTAGAGCGTGAGTTCTATGTAAACGACGCAGGAAACCAAATTGAAAAGTTCGGTTTATCTCTTGAGGTCAGGTATCTTCAAATTTATAAAGATGATGTTGAAATGCCCGAAGACGCATATCACGGAGCAGACATTACGGCTCATGCAGAGGCTTTTGCAAAAGAATACGGCGACAAATTCGTAAACGCTTCAACCGAAGAAAGAAGAAAAGCACTTGTTGAATTTGCATTGCCGAAAAATATTGCGGGACTTGAAGAAGATTTATTAAAGTATCGCATAAAATACAACCATTGGTTTAAAGAAAGTACCTTGCACAATAACGGTGCTGTCGATGAAGTTATAAATAAATTAAAAGAAAAAGGCGTAACATACGAAAAAGAGGGCGCTCTTTGGTTTAAAGCAAGCGAGTTCGGCAACGATAAAGATATTGTTTTGGTAAGGGCTAACGGCATTCCGACATATATCGTTCCCGACATTGCGTACCACTACAACAAACTTGTTACAAGAGAGTTTGACAAGGCGATAGATGTTTTGGGTGCAGACCATCACGGCTATGTTCCGAGAATGAAAGCAGCACTTACTGCACTCGGAGTTGACGCTTCAAGACTCGATATTGTTATAATGCAAATGGTACGACTTGTAAGAGGCGAAGAAACAATCAAACTTTCAAAGCGTTCGGGAAAAGCAATCACACTTTCAACTTTGCTTGAAGAAGTACCGATTGACGCAGCAAGATTTTTCTTCAATCTCCGTGAGCCGAATTCTCACTTTGATTTTGACCTTGACCTTGCAGCAGAAAAATCAAGCGAAAACCCTGTTTATTATGTTCAGTATGCTCACGCAAGAATTTGCTCAATTCTCAAAAAAGCAAAAGAGCAGGGCATTGATGTTGAGAACGCAACGAGTGAACAACTTGCACTTCTTGTTGCACCCGAAGAAAAAGAACTCATACGCCACCTTTCAATGCTTACCGACGAGTATGTTTCCGCAGCCGTTGCGTACGACCCTGCAAAAATCACTCGTTATGTCATTGATTTGGCTACTTTGTTCCATAAATTTTATAATGCAAACCGTGTAATAGATGAAAATGAAACACTGATGCGTGCAAGACTTACCTTGTGCAAAGCAGTAAAGCAAGTCATTAAAAATGTGCTTGAAACTTTGAAAATATCAGTGCCGGAGTCAATGTGATTTGTTGACTTATTTCCTTTAGAGAGGGCGATTTAATGAATGATTTTAAAACAAAAGCAGTAAGAACGGTCGGTGCAAAACTAATTCACTATGCGTACAAAAATCCGCAAAAAAATGTGCCTAAACTTTTAAAGTTTGCAAAAAGACTTGCGGGACCTATGTTTACCGAAGCGACATTTACTGCACCGATAGATATTGTAAATAACAAGGAAAATACTTGGCACGATTTCTTTTACGGTATAATGAATGATATTGACCGAGATTATCTTGAAAGTTTGCTTTTGACTTTTGCATTTGACTGCGGATATATCGGAACAAAAACATTGAGAAAAAACAGAGAAATTTATAAGTGCAATATTCCGTGGGTAATTCTTATGGACCCCACTTCTGCGTGCAATCTGAAGTGTAAGGGTTGTTGGGCGGCAGAGTACGGTCATAAGTCAAATCTTGCGCTTGACGATATGCGTCGTCTTATCAAAGAGGCAAAGGAACTCGGCACACATTTCTTTATGTTTACAGGCGGCGAACCGCTTGTGAAGAAAAAAGAAATACTTACTTTGTGCAGAGAAAATCCCGACTGTATTTTCCTTGCTTTCACAAACGGAACGCTTGTAGATGACGCTTTTTGCGAAGAAATTTTAAAGTGCAAAAACCTTTCACTTGCACTCAGCATTGAGGGAAGCGAAGAGACAAATGACGCACGCAGGGGCGAAGGTGTGTATCTAAAAACTTTAAAAGCGATGGAAACACTTAAAAAGCACAAGTGTCTTTTCGGTATATCTGTTTGCTATACATCACAAAACTATGACGCAGTTACGAGCGATGAATTTTACGATAAAATGATTGCAAACGGCGTAAAATTTGCGTGGTATTTCCACTATATGCCTGTTGGTTCAGATGCTGACAAAGGTCTTCTTTTGACGCCTGAACAAAGAGAACATGTTTACAGACAAATTCGTAAAAACAGAAAAACAAGAAACGGAAAACCATTGTTTACGGTCGATTTTCAAAATGACGCAGAGTTTGTCGGCGGTTGTATAGCAGGCGGAAGAAACTATTTCCATGTAAATTCGGAGGGCGATGTTGAGCCTTGCGTATTTATTCACTATTCCGACAGAAATATCAAAACTTCAAGTGTTATCGAGGTACTTCAGTCGCCTTTGTTTAAAAGGTATTTTAAAGGTCAGCCTTTCAATGACAATATGCTTCAGCCTTGTCCTATGCTTGAAAATCCGACTGAACTCAGAAAAATTGTTGCCGAAACAGGCGCTCATTCTACAAACCTTTTGAAAGCAGAGTCGGCAGACGAACTTTGTTCAAAGTGCGACGAGTACGCAGAAAATTGGGCTCCTGTCGCAAAGAGAATTTGGGAAGAACAGGCAAGGTTTAAACCGAAAACACAGTATTACAGAGATATGGTGAAAAACGATGAGTGAATTTAAAAAATTTGTTTTGTCAAACGGCGTTGAAATTTCGTCTTTCGGTCTCGGCGTTTATAAATCGGGAGAAAATACTTATAACGCAGTTAAAACTGCACTTGAACTCGGCTATCGTCATATTGACACAGCCGCATTTTACGGAAATGAAGATGCAGTCGGTCAGGCTGTTCGTGACAGTAAAATACCGAGAGAAGACATTTTCGTAACTACAAAGTTATGGAACGACGACCAAAGGCAAGGAACACAGGAACAAGCGTTTGAGTCAAGTCTTAAAAAACTCGACATAGGATATATCGACTTGTATTTGGTGCATTGGCCCGTTCCTGAAAAGTATGTTGATACTTGGAAAATGATGCAGCAGTTTTACAATACGGGAAAAGTCCGTGCAATAGGTGTAAGTAACTTTATGCAGCACCATCTTGAAGATGTTTTGGCTTTGGACGGCGTTAAGCCGATGGTTGACCAGTTTGAGTGTCATCCCGAGTGTGCAAGGCGTGAATTAAGAGAGTTTTGCAAAAACAACGGTATTGTTGCAGAGGCTTGGAGTCCTCTCGCAAGAGGTGCGTATTTTGACAATGAACTTCTTGTTTCGCTTGCAGAAAAGTATGGCAAAACACCTGCACAAATTATTTTGAGATGGGATTATCAAGGCGATATTGTTACTATTCCGAAGTCTGTTACAGAAAAGAGAATTAAGGAAAATATGGACATTTTGGATTTTTCTCTTACAGATGAAGAAATGGAACAGATTTTTGCAATGGATAAAAATTCAATGCACGGCGACCCTGATAATTTTGATTTTTAAATTCAATATTATATAAAAAACGGTACTTCTTTTTGAAGTACCGTTTTTGTTATATTAAATATTTTGTTTTTGAGCCGTATTATTAAATAAATAGTTTTAATTAATAATATCTGTTTGAATTGTTTATTTAATTACACGAACTTTAATTACGCCGTCAAGTGCGTTAATTCCGTCAACAACTTCATCGTCAACAAACTCGTCGCAGTCAATGATTGAGTATGCGATTTCGCCTCTGTTTTTGTCTTGGAAAGAGTCAATGTTGTTGCCCGATTTTGAAATTACATCTGTAATTTTTGCAATCATATTCAATTTGTTTTCGTGAATTACCGTTACACGAACAGCACCTGCACGGGCTGCTGAAACTGACGGGAGATTTACGGAGTTTGTGATATTGCCGTTTTCAAGGTAATCAATAAGTTCTTCTGCACCCATTGAAGCACAGTTTTCTTCACTCTCGGGAGTTGAAGCACCCAAATGAGGAATTGTGATTACGCCTTCTTTGCCGATAATGTCTGCACTCGGGAAGTCTGTCACATAGGCAGCCATTTCGCCGTTTTCAAGTGCCGAAACAATATCGCTTGTGTTTGCCAAGTCGCCTCTTGCAAAATTGAGTATTCTTACGGAATTTTTCATTTTTGCAATGTTTTCTGCGTTAATCATCTCTTTTGTGTCGGGAGTGAGCGGAACATGGAGAGTGATATAATCACAACTTGCGAAAATTTCGTCGAGATTGTTTGTAACGATTGTATCTCTTGAAAGTTTGATGGCAGCGGCAGTTGAAAGGTACGGGTCGTAGCCAATTACTTTCATACCGAGAGCTTCGGCAGCGTTTGCAACATTGATACCGATTGCACCAAGACCGATAACGCCGAGCGTTTTGCCTGCGATTTCGGGACCTGCAAATGCACTTTTGCCCTTTTCAACCGTTTTGCCTACATTGTCGCCCTCGCTCTTGATGGTTTTGCACCATTCGATTGAGTTGATGACTTTTCTTGAACTTAAAAGCAAACCACAGATAACAAGTTCTTTAACTGCGTTTGCGTTTGCACCCGGTGTGTTGAATACGCAGATGCCCTGTCTTGCACAATCTTTTACGGGAATGTTGTTTACGCCTGCGCCTGCTCTTGCGATTGCGAGCAATGACTCGGGCATTTCCATATCGTGCATAGATGCCGAACGCACCATTATTGCATCGGGTGTGTCTGTTTCGCCTATTATATATTTGTCCTTGTCAAATTTTGAAAGACCTGCATCGGCAATTTTGTTGAGTGTTTTGATTTTAAACATTATTTGTTTGCCTCCTCAAATTTTTTCATAAATTCAACAAGTTTTTCAACGCCTTCAATTTCCATTGCATTATAAATTGATGCTCTCATACCGCCTACCGAACGGTGACCTTTAAGGTTGATGAAACCTGCTTCTTCTGCTTCTTTAATGAATTTTGCGTCAAGTTCTTTGTCGCCTGTTACAAATGGAACATTCATAAGCGAACGGTCTTCAGGAACAACAGTGCCTTTGAACATATTTGAATTGTCAAGAAAATCGTAGAGAATTTTTGCTTTTTTCTCGTTTCTTTCTTTCATCTTGTCAAGTCCGCCTACTTCGTTCTTAATCCATTCAAGAACAAGTTTGCAGATATAAATTGTCCAGCAAGGAGGAGTGTTGTAAAGTGAGTCTGCGTCTGCCTGAACTTTGTAGTCCATCATAACAGGTGTAATATCTCTTGCGTTGCCGAGTAAATCTTCACGAATGATTGCTACAACAAGACCTGCAGATGCAACATTTTTTTGTGCGCCGAAATATACCATACCGAACTTTGAAATGTCAAGCGGTTCTGAAAGTGCACAGCTTGAAACATCGGCAATAAGTGTTCTGTCGGCAACATCGGGAAGTTCGTGGTAAACTGTGCCGTAAATAGTGTTGTTCATACAAATATAAACATAGTCTGCATCGGGACGAAAATCTTTTTCGGTTGTTTTCGGGATATATGAAAAAGTTTTGTCAGCTGAAGATGCTGCGGCAACAACATCGCCGTACTTTTGTGCTTCTTCAAATGCCTTTTTTGCCCATTGACCTGTGATAATGTAGTCGGATTTCTTGTTTTTATTCATAAAGTTAAGCGGAATTGCAGAAAATTGTGCAGATGCACCGCCTTGTAAAAACAATACCTTGTAATTGTCGGGTATATTGTAAAGTTCACGCATGAGAGCCTCTGCGTCTTTAATGATTTTATCGAAAACTTTTGAACGGTGGCTCATCTCCATAACCGACTGTCCCGAACCCTGATAGTCGAGCATCTCGTCAGCCGCCTGTTTGAGTACGGAAACGGGAAGTGTGGACGGACCTGCACTGAAATTGTAAACTCTTGCCATAGTATTTCCTCCTGAACGGCTTTCGCCGAAAAAATTAAAATTTAAAAATAAACTAATGATAATTATAACATTGTTTATTATTTTGTCAATATTTATTTTAAATTTTCAAAAAAATACATAAAGATTGATAATTATATAACAATGTTATGTAAAAAATCACGAAATTTAACTTTTAAATGGATTATTTTTCATATTGTAAACTAAAATTGAAATATAGGTTGACAATTTAACCTTGTCATATTACAATGTAGAAAATTTAAAAAATAAATTTCAACTTTTGAAAATTCAAAAATCGGAAAAGAAAAAATGTTTTAAAAATATGGTACGGAGGAAAAATGAAAAATTCAAAAACAGTATTCATCACTCAAACAGCCTTGTTTACGGCTCTGATAGTTGTGTGCAGTTGGCTTTCAATTCCCGCAACTGTTTCTTTCACTCTCCAAACATTTGCCGTTTGTTTTGTGTCGGCAATGGGCGGATTTAAAAGCGGTACGCTTTCTGTTTTGACATATATTTTACTCGGAATTGTCGGTGTGCCTGTTTTTTCAAATTTCAAAGGCGGTGTTTCGGCAATCGCAGGGCCAACGGGCGGATATATTGTCGGTTTCATATTTACGGCGATTATTGTAGGCCTTGTCGCTGATAAATTCGGCAAAAAATTCTGGGTGTCTGTTCTTTCAATGACGCTCGGCGTGGCAGTTTGCTACGCTTTCGGAACGGCGTGGTTTTACATTCTTTACAACAATGTAAACGCTCAGCCTATGAGTATAGGTGCAGTTTTAGGTGTTTGTGTAGTTCCTTTCATTCCGTTTGACGCCGTAAAAATTTTGCTTGCCGCATGGCTTACAAATATTGTCGGAAAAAGGCTGAAAAAAGATGTTAACAGTTGATATATCGTTTCGTGTTTTATATATAGATGTATAAAATATAAATATATATAAAATATAATTACTAATACAATTAATATAATTAATATACCGATTATATATACTATGCAAAAATGAAAAAAGCGTAAGTTACATTTAATTTGTAAACTTACGCTTTTATTTTATTGATTTATTTGGTTTGTTTGATTTTATTGTTGATTTTAACAGCCGAGATTGTCTATTCTGTTTGCGACTTTTTCAAAATCATCCATTGACATTGCTTCGGGACGGATTGTTGCAGAAATATTTTCTTCTTCAAAAATCTTTGCAAGTTCGCTTTTGTTGATTGCCATTTGCGAAGAAATGGAATTGACGGCTGTTTTTCTGCGTTGTGAAAATGCCGCTCTCACTACACGGAAAAACATTTTTTCATTTTGAATGTTTTGTTTTTCTTTACGCAAAGTGAGTTTGATTACTGCACTGTTGACTTTCGGACTCGGAGTAAAACACTCTTTTGAAACATCGAAAAGTATCTCTGCCTCTGCCCTGTACTCAACGGCTATGCTCAAAGCACCTGTCTGTTTTGTTCCTGCGCCTGCACAAATTCTTTCTGCCGCCTCTTTTTGCACCATTACGACTATTTCGTCTATATCGGCGTCGTTTTCAAGCAGATACATTATGATAGGAGAAGTGATGTAGTACGGAAGATTTGCACACACTTTGATTGTTTCATACTCGCTCAAATGTTCTTCGATTAGTTTTTTTAAATCGGTTTTCATAATATCTGCGTGGATGATTTCAAGATTTTTACAATCGGCAAGCGTTTCGTCAAGTATCGGGAAAAGTCTTTCGTCAAGTTCAACGCATACAACTTTTCCTGCCCTTTCGCAAAGTTCTTTAGTCAGCACGCCTATTCCTGCGCCTATTTCTATGACGCCCGTGTTTTTGTCGAGTTGCGACAATTCTGCCATAGTCGGACAAACGCTGTTGTCTATGATGAAATTTTGTCCGAGCGACTTTGAAAAAGAAAAGCCGTGACGGGCTAAAATTTTGTTTACAGTGTTAATATTACATAAATCCATAGTTGCACCTCGAGTAGATTTTAGCACAAATTTAAACTGTTTTCAATTATTAAAATATGTTCACAAATTTGTTTACAAAATTTCTGTTGACATTAAAAATTATGTGAGTATAATATTTTAAGTCGGTTAAATATTAGTCGGCTAAATAATGGAGGTGTTTGATACGGAAAGACAAAATGTTCATATTGAACCTCATTTGTGCTATCTGTCGAAACTTATCAAAATGCGTTTTGACAGTGTGCTTGCAGACGAAGGACTGTTTGCAGGACAGCACGAAATTATCTTTATGATTGACAGAAATGACGGCATCACTTTGAGCGAACTTGCGAAAAAGATGAAAACTTCGGCTGCCTCTGCTTCCGTTTCCGTAAAAAGAATGGAAAAAGCAGGCTTTATAGAAAGAAAAGCAGACGAAAACGACAGCCGTATAGTTCATTTGCATCTGACTGAAAAATCAGACAAGGTTAAAACACGCATACAAAAAACATTGAATAAAAAAGAGTGCGAATTAGTTGCCGATATGAGCGACGAAGAAGTAAAAATGTTCAAAGATTTCGTCGTAAGGGCGATTGATAACCTTGAAAAATCTATGAAAATAAGGGGGAAGGACGATGTTTAAAAGATTAATGCCGTATATGAAAGGCTATTGGTTTTTGTCATTTGTCAGCATTGTCGGTATGGCTGTTGAAGCGGCGTGCGAATTGGCATTGCCTAAAACTATGGCAAAAATAGTAGATATAGGAATAGTAAACGGCGACAACGAGTATATCATTAAAATGGGTGTTTATATGCTCATACTTGCACTTGTCGGACTTGTGGGAGGTATGACGGCGGCAAAAGTTTCGTCAGTTGCAAGTCAGGGCTTTGCATATAAAATACGCAGAGCGATGTATGAAAACATTTCGTCTTTTTCATTTAAAAATATAGACGATTTTTCAACTGCAAGCCTCACGACAAGACTTACAAACGATGTTACGACCATTCAAAATATGGTCAGAATGATTTTGGTAATGCTTGTTCGTGCTCCTGCAATGCTTGTTATATCGGCATTTTATGCCTTTTCAATAAATGCAAGACTTGCGTGTGTAATTCTTGCAGTTTTACCGATTATTCTTATAGCAGTTGCTCTTGTAATGAAGTTCGGTTTTCCGATGTTCCAAAAAATGCAAAAGAAAATCGACGCAATCAACGCCGTAATTCAGGAAAATCTTATAGGAATAAGAGTAGTAAAGGCATTTGTGCGTGAAGACCACGAAAAAGAAAAATTCAAAAAAAGAAATGACGACTTAACACAAATGGGTATCAAGGCAGGAACTATGATTGTTACTGCAATGCCTGTTGTTATGGCAGTTTTTGACGCTGCAATTTTAATCATTGTTTGGTTAGGCGGAAATCAAGTCGGAAACGGCACAATGCAGATAGGCGACCTTTTGAGTTTTATAACATATATTTCACAGGTGCTTATGAGTACGATGATGTTTGCAATGATTTTGCTTCAGGTAGTAAGAGGTAAAGCGTGCGCACAGCGTATCGGCGAAGTTTTGGAAACAAAAAGCACTGTTACAAATAAAGAAAACGCAATAAAAGCCGACGGAAAAGGTACGGTTGAGTTTAAAAATGTTGACTTTAAGTACAGTGAAGAAGGCTCGGGCGACTTGATTTTGTCAAATATAAATTTCAAAGTCGATTCGGGAAAGGTTGTCGGCATAGTCGGTTCAACAGGCTGCGGAAAGTCAAGCCTTGTATCGCTTATTCCGAGACTTTATGATGTGTATTCAGGTCAGGTTTTGATTGACGGCGTTGATGTCAGAGATTACGATATGGAAAGTCTTCGTGATATGATTGGCGTTGTTCTTCAAAAAAATGTTTTGTTCTCGGGTACTATTAAAGAAAATATTCGTTGGGGCAAGGAAGACGCAACGGACGAGGAAATCATAAAAGCGTGCAAAGCGTCTTGTGCAGACGATTTTATTTCTTCTTTTCCCGATGGCTATGACACATATCTTGCACAGGGAGGTTTAAACCTTTCGGGCGGTCAAAAGCAAAGACTTTGTATCGCAAGGGCGATGATTAAAAAACCGAAAATTCTTATACTTGACGACTCTACATCAGCAGTTGATACAGCCACAGAGGCAAGAATACGACAAAGTTTCAAAAACGAACTTAAAGATACAACCGTGTTCATCATTGCTCAAAGAATTTCAAGCGTGCAGGATGCAGACGAGATACTTGTGCTTGACGACGGCGAACTTAAAGGCATCGGCACTCACGAAGAATTGTTGAAAAACAATGAAATATATCAGGAGATTGTAAATACGCAGGCAAAGGGGGTTGGCGAATAATGGCAAAACAAAAGCATGGCGGACACGGTCCGTCGGCAAACAGAGGCGAATTTCAAAAACCGAAAAATGCCAAACAGACACTCAAAAGAATATTAAAATATTTCAGCAAAAATAAAGTTTTGATTTTTGCCGTTATTGTCTCAATATTTTTGAGTTCGTTCTGCTCTGTAATGGGTACTTCGTGGATACAACAACTTGTTGATGAAAGTTTTTATCCTGAATTTAATGTGAAAGTGCTTTTGAAAAATATAATAATTTTGGCAGTTTTATATTTCAGTGCTTCAATTTTCAGTTTCATACAAAGTAAAATTATGGTGCAGATTGCGTGGAAAACCACAAATACCATAAGGCGTGACCTTTTCGATAAACTTCAGGGACTTCCCTTGAGATATTTTGACAGTAAGACGCACGGCGAAATAATGAGCCGTTTCACAAACGATATAGACAATGTTCAGATGATGCTTGAGCAATCGTTTGTACAGTTGTTTTCAAGTGTCATAATGTTTGTCGGTCTTATAGTCGCTATGATTTCAAAGTCGATTGTTCTGTTCGGAATAATGCTTGTATTTCTTGCGTTGATGATTGCGACAAGTGCATTTATCGGTGCAAAGACAAAAAAATATTTCAGACTTCAGCAAAAAACACTCGGTGCCATGAACGGCAATATTGAAGAGTCCATAGAGGGTATGAAAGTTGTTAAAGTTTTCAACCACGAAAAAAAATCTATGGAAGAGTTCGACGAGAAAAATGAAGATTTCAAAAAAAGTGCGACAAATGCAAACTTTTATGCGGGTGCAATAGGTCCTAACTCAACAGGACTTAACAACGCAGCCTATGCTGCTGTTACGGTTATCGGTGCTTTGCTTGTCGTGTCGGGAAATGCCGTTTTAGGTCAAACCGTTACGGTCGGCGCACTTTCGTCGTTTATCTCTCTTGCAAAATCATTTTCACAGCCGATAAACCAAATCACAAGCCAAATGAACAATATCTTTTCGGCACTTGCAGGCGCAGAGCGTGTTTTTGAAATTATGGATATGGAGCCTGAAATTGACGACGGCACAGTTACTCTTGAAGAAAAGCATACGGAAAACGGCAAAGAGTGGTATTGGCACGACGGTGATAAACTTGTAAAAGTTGAGGGTAAAGTTGATTTTGAAAATGTAACTTTCAGTTACGATGGTAAAAAAGTTGTTCTTCACGATATTTCGCTTTATGCAAAGCCGGGACAGAAAATAGCGTTTGTAGGCTCAACGGGTGCAGGCAAAACCACAATTACAAACTTAATCAACAGATTTTACGATATTTCCGACGGCAGTATCACATACGACGGTATAGATATTAAAAGAATTAAGAAAGATGACTTGAGAAAGAGCCTTGCCATTGTTCTTCAGGATACGCACTTGTTCACAGGTACGATTATGGACAATATCCGATACGGCAGACTTGACGCAACAGACGAGGAATGTATCGACGCAGCAAAACTCGCATCGGCTCATTCGTTCATAAGAAGACTTCCCGACGGATACAATACAAAAATTACAGGCGACGGCGACAATCTTTCACAGGGACAAAGACAATTACTTGCAATCGCAAGAGCGGCAGTCGCAGACCCACCCGTAATGATTTTGGATGAGGCAACTTCTTCGATTGATACCCGTACCGAAATGCATATAGAACACGGTATGGACAGACTTATGCAAAACAGAACGACATTTGTAATTGCTCACAGACTTTCCACCGTAAGAAACTCAAACGCCATTATGGTGCTTGAAAACGGCAGGATAATTGAAAGGGGCGACCACGACGATTTGATGGCTCTCGGCGGAAGATATTACCAACTTTGTACGGGCAAAGTTCAACTTGATTAAAAAAACCACATCATATAGTGTATGGCTTTTTTGATAGCACAATTTTAATAATTTTGTTGCCGTTTTTATAAAAAAATGTTGACAATATGCGTTTATTTTGTTAAACTTTAATTGTAAATTAATATTATAGGTTTACCTATTAAAAAATTAACGAGGTGCTAAATATGAAAAAAATTATTTCTGTATTGCTCGCAGCAGTAATGGCTTGTTCACTTCTCGGTGCAACAGCAATGGCTTACGCAGCTGACACAACAGTTGAAAGCCCATCAGGTCAAACACACTTTAAACCGGCTGAACCAAGAGTAAGCGCAGGTAAGGGCAGTGTTTCCTATGTTCAGGACGAGAAAGACGAATACATTGTTACATTTACTGTTAAAGCAGGCGAAGGCGAGTCTCTTAAATCTTGGGACATCCCCGGTGAAGAAGGCAAAGACTACACAGTACTTGCAAAAGAAGGCAATGTTCTTAAAATTAAAGTTTTGAACGAAAAACTTTTCTCAACAGAATCAGTAGTTGCTGTTATGAATGTTCCTTCAGGCGAAGCTGAAACTCCTGTAACTCCTGACGAATCAGGCAAATCTCCTGCAACAGGTGCTATGGCAGGTGCTGCAGTTGCATTTCTCGGTGCAGGCGTTGCTTTGACATCAGTTCTTAAAAAGAAAGAAGACTAATTATAGTCAACGCTTGTAAATCAATTACATCTTAAAAATTGAATTGCAAAAAACGGTCTGTGTGAACAGACCGTTTTTGTCTAAAAAGAGAAGTCGGTGGTTTAGTGAACGAAAAAGAAAACAAAAGTACAAAAACGAACAACGGTACGAAAAAAACGGTACGCACCGTAATTATAGCAGTTCTTGTAATTATTATGATTGTAAGCGGTGTTTTTGTAGCCAGATATATTTACGGCGTATATAACGCAGAAAATGACAAAAAGCAGTTGGAGTCTTTGACAAGTGAACAGACGACGGAAACTTTGGCAGAAAATCCGATAGATTTCACAAGTCTTAAACAGCAAAACGACGAAATATATGCGTGGATAAAAATTCCGGGTACAGATATAGACTATCCTGTTTGTCGCAGTAAAAAAGACGACAATTTCTATTTGCGACATTCGGCTCTTAACAAGAAGTGGAGCGACGCAGGGGCTATATATACTCAAAGTATGAATGACCTTGAGTTCAACGACCCGATAACTGTTATGTACGGGCACAACGGCTATGCACAAACAATGTTCACTGATTTGCACAAGTTTGAAAAAGAAGAGTTTTTCAAAGAAAACCAATATTTTTATGTTTACACTGAAAACAGAAAACTCACATACAGCATCGTGTCTGCTTTCAAGTATGACAATCGCCACATTTTAAACTCTTTCAATTTTGAAGATAAAAATGTGCTTAAAGATTTTCAACAGATGCTGCTTGAGCCTAAATCAATGAGTGTAAATGTCAGAGAAAATACGACGATTGCCGACGATGCAAAAATATTGATACTCAGCACTTGTTATGACAAAGACAAGTCAGTTCGACTTTTGGTAAACGGAGTTTTGATTAAAGATGAAAAGACAAAGTGATGAATTTGAAAATAACGAACAATTAAATGACGACGAGAGAAAAGACAGTGTTGACAACTCTGTTCAAGGCAATTCAAAAGAAGATGCACAAAAGTCGCTTTTTGACGACGCCCTTTTCGGAGTTGAAGCGACGGAGACAAACGGTTACCGTTCATCTGACTCTGAAAGACATCATTCCCACAGTCATGGCTCTCACGGACACAGTTCACATAAGCACCATTCACACAGACATCATTCACGCAAGAAAAAGATGCCGACATTTGCAAAAGTTTTGTTGAGCCTTCTGAGTATTTTTCTTGTGTTTGCGATTGTTGTAACGGCAACTTTTTTCAGTTTGCGTTCAAGCGGTAAAAAAGACCTTCAACCAGCCGATGTTTCGGAAATAACCATCGGCGATACGGTTGATTATAACGGGCATAAGTATGTTTATAATGAAAATATCGTAACAATCGCATTTTTGGGTATAGATAAAGAAAATTTCGGTCTTGAAAATGAACAGGTCGGTACGGCGGGACAGTCGGACACAGATATGCTTTGCGTAATCGACACGGCAACGGGTAAAGCGACTTTGATTTCAATTCCGAGAGAAACTATGGTCGATATAGATATTTATTCTACGGCAGGTGCGTTCATCAGAACCGAAAATAAACAACTTTGTCTTGCGTACGCTTACGGCGACGGCGAGCATAAGTCTTGCCAAAACACTCTCGATGCAATCAGCAGAATTTTCTATGAAATTCCGATTGAAAAATATTTTGCACTTGACATAGAAGGAATTCCTGCACTCAATGATGCAATCGGAGGCGTTACGGTTACAAGTCTGTACGATTTTAAAGAGTACGGCATTAAAAAAGGCGACGAAGTTAAAATAAAGGGCGATTTTGCGGAAGTATATGTTCGTCACAGAGATATGGACAGTGCCGACGCTTCTTTAAATCGTCTTGAAAGACAAAAACAGTATATAAAAGCGGCGGCGTCAAAAGTTGCTTCTTCCGTAAAAAAAGACTTTTCGGTTATCAGCAGTCTTTACTCGACGGCTACGAAATACAGTACGACAAACATCAGCCTCAGCGATGTTACATATCTTGCGACAGTGCTTCTTTCAAAAGGTATTGCATCGTACGATACCGAGTCTGTTCAGGGAGAAATGAAAACAATTAAAACCGACAGACCTGAAGTTGTAAATGCTGCTTTTTACCCTGATGAACAGGCTCTTTATGAACTTGTATTGAGAGTGTTCTACACACAAATAGACTAATAAAAAAATCGCAGAATTGTTCTGCGATTTTTTGTTTTAATCATTAAGTTTTATTTGTCGTGATTGTTGAATGTGATTTTTTATTTCACTTTCACGCTGAATTTCGTCTTGCAAATAGGACAGGTAACGGTGTGTTCTCCTTTTTTCTTCGGAAGACGTAGTGTTTTTTTACAGTTCGGACAAGTTCTGAAAATGTGCGTTTTTCTGTATTTCCACTTGTCTGAAAGAAGTTTGAACTTGCTTTTTATTTTGTTTTTGAAAACAACATATTTATAGTTTTCCTGTCGGCGTTTTGAAACATTTTTAGAGTAAACTCTGCAAATTGATGCAATAATCAGTCCGAGTGCAACTATGTACAAAATTGCCGATGCAATACGGTTTCGGATAAATAAATCGAGCATAATTATAATGAGTGCAACGATATTCATCAGTCTGTACAAATCGTCGGGACCGTTTCTGCCGACAAGAGAATTTTGAAGTTTATAGCCAAGATTTCTGAAAAAGTTTTTCAAAAAACTTACCCCCTGTAATTTTCATCTGTATTTTTTCTGCCGAAAAACTCGGCGGTATCATCATCGTCATCATCATAGTCGCCGTACTGACTGTATTGCGAATTTCCTTGAGAATAGTACGAAGGCCGTCTGCTTCTGCCTATTCCGAAAAGTCCGCCGAAAAATATGCCGACTATAAGACGAATAATCAAAATGATTAAAAATATTTTCAAAAACAACGAAAGACAACCGCCACGCCTGCGAGTTGTACGGTGTCCGTTTTGTTCGCTTGTTGTGTATGTGTAACTGCCGAACGGAAAACCGAAACCTCCGAAAGTAAAACTTCCGAAAGGAGAGTCGTAGTCATCAGACGGATTTTCTCCGTTTATAAGACTTTGGTACGCTCTTTGATAAACGGTGTTTGACGGTTCAAGTTCGCAGGCACGCTTTGCGTTTTTGATTGCCTCTTCTCTGTTTTGAAGTCCGGAGTAAGCAACTGCCGCAAAGTAGTGCCATTTTGCATTTCTGTCTTCAATATTTTTAAGCAAATTCAACGCTTGTGCGTATTGTCCGCTCATTAAAAACGACTGAACAGAACGCATATAGTCGTTTGCCGACGCTGATGAACTTGTTTTTTGACCGTAAAATCCGTAGTCGCTTTTTGTTTCTCCGTTTTTTATTTGGTCGTAAGCCGAGTTGATTTCTGCCATTTTTTCTGCGGCAGATGCGTCGTTCGGGTTTAAATCGGGATGGTATTTTTTAGCAAGTTTTTTGTATGCCGCCGTTACCGTGTCCATATCTGCACCGTCAGGCACGCCTAAAACTTTGTATGGATTTTTTATCATTTCATCTTTCCTTTAAATATATATGATTATTATAGCGTGTGTAAAATACAAATTCATTCTTTTACGGTAAATATTTATATTATAAATTATGAACAAAACAAAGCAAAATACTGCAAATTAAACGATTATAACTAATTTGTTGTATATAATTTACTTGTCGGTATTCGCCGATTAACTATATAAAACATATCTGCAAAAATGTTTTTTGTTCAAAAAGGTGAAAAAAGTATCAAACTGTTGATAATTATTTTTATGAGGTGTATATTATTTTTATAGTAATGATAGGAATTAAAAAATATGACAGATTTGGAAAAACAACTTGTGTCGGTGTTCAAAAGCGGTGTTAAGGAAAAACACGGCTTTTCACTCGGCGTTGAAACTGAACATCTTGTCACGGACAAAAAGAAAAACAGGCGTGTATATTATGATGACGGCGTCGAAAACTTGCTTGAAGAAGCGTCGGCATTTTTTGAAGATGTTTCTTTTTTCGGCGACAGAGTTGCGTCGCTCGGCAATAAAAATTATGTTGTTACGCTTGAGCCGTCGGCTCAGTTTGAGGTAAGTATTCGTCCTTGTGAAAATATTTCAGAGATAGAAAATATATATAATGATTTTTTGAGCGTTTTTAATCCGCTTTTAAAAAAGCACGGATTTTCGCTTGAAATGTACGGTTACAGCAGAAATTCGCTTGCCGATGATTGCAAAATCATTCCGAAAGAACGCTATCGCCTGATGAACGGGTATTTTAAAAGTCTCGGCAACACACCTCAATATATGATGCGTCAAACTTGTGCAACACAAGTCAGCATAGATTATTTCAGCGAAAAAGATTTTGTTGATAAGCTCAGACTCGCTTCCGTTTTGTCGCCGATTTTGTATCTTGTCAGCGAAAATTCACCCGTTACGGAGTGCAAAAAAACAGAAAATCATTGCCCGAGAATAGACGCTTGGCGAAAAGTTGACGACACCCGAACAGGAATTATAAGAAATATTTTTGACAACGATTTTTCTTTTGAAAAACTTGCAGAGTTTTACTCAAATATTTCCCCGATTTTTATTTTTGAAAACGGAAAAGAAGTGTTTACGGGCAAAAAAACGGCAAGAGAGATTTTTGAAAACAAAACGGTAACCGATGAAAATGTAAACCATTTGTTGTCAATGGCATTTTTCGATTCGAGAGTTAAAAATTTTATAGAAATACGAAGTGCAGACAGTATGCCCGTCGAATTCACACTTGCGTATTGTTCGCTTATAAAAGGCATTTTTTCAAATGAAAATACTGTAAAAAGCCTTCTTGATTTTGCAAACTGTAAAACAACAAAAGAAATAGAAAATGCAAAAACACAGGTTGCACTTTTTGGCTATGAGGCTGAAGTTTACGGAAAAAATGCAAAACAATTTGCCGAATTTGTTATAGAAAATGCGAAAAACAATTTAAACGAAAGTGAAAAAAAGTATATTCTTTTGCTTGAAAACTGTGTGAAATCGGGTAAAAGCGTATATCAATTTTCGGAGGAAACAGATGAAATTTCTCGATGAGAAGTATTTTGAAACTGCGAATAAAAACAGAGAAGAGTGCAGAAAACAGGCGCTTGTTCAAAGAAATTATTTGACAAACGAATCAACTGCAAAGTATCACGGCAGAGCCGTTTATACAATGTTTATGCCGAAACTTTTTTCGGAAAAAGAAACGGAAAAATTTAAAAGCATTGTTGAAATGTCAAACAGAATTTTCAACAAGGTTATAAAAAGATATTGCGAAAATGCAGAGTTTCGCAAGGCTTTCGGCTTTTCAAAAGAACTTGAAGAATTGATTTTGCTCGACAACGGCTATGAAAATGTCATTCCCGTCAGCAGAATAGATATATTTTTTAATGAAGATGAAAAATCGTCTGACTATATGGACTTTAAGTTTTGCGAAATAAATACAGACGGCTCAAGTGCAATGAACGAGGACAGGGAACTTGTTACGGCTGTTAAAAAAACAGGCGTGTTCAATGAGTTTGAAAAAGAGTATGAGTTAAAATCTTTTGAACTTTTTGACTCTCTTGTTGACGAATTTCTTAAAATATATGAAACTTACGGTAAAAAAGTCGAAAATCCAAATGTTGTCATCACTGATTTTACCGAAAATGCAACGAGTGAAGAATTTAAACAGTTTAAAAAGGCGTTTGAAAGAAAAAATCTGAATTGTGAAATTGTCGATATAAGAGATTTTGAGTATCAAAACGGAGTTTTAAAAACACCGAATAAAATGAAAGTTGACCTTGTATATCGCCGTGCAGTTACGGCAGATATTATGAAAAACTACGACTTTGTTCAGCCGTTTTTAAACGCCGTAAAAGACGGTGCAGTTTGTCTTATGGGCAGTTTCAGAACGCAGGTTGTCCATACCAAAACGCTTTTCGAGGTTTTGTGCAACACAAAACTCACTTCATTGTTTTTGGAAAAAGACGAACTTGAATTTATTGAAAAGCATATTCCCAAAACATTTGAACTCAGCCGTGAAAATAAATTAATCAACATAGACGAAATTAAAAAAGAAAGAAAAAAATGGATAATAAAACCGACCGATTCATACGGCTCGAAAAATGTTTTGTCTGGTGTTGAGTGCGAAAACGACGAAGAATGGGCAGAGTTTATTGATAACTGTCTTGAACTTGACGATAAATATATTGTTCAGGAATTTATCACTCCGTACAGAAGCAAAAACCTTGATTTTATAGACGGCAACGGCTTTGAAGATATAAAAGAGTACTTTAATTTGACAGGACTTTTTTCTTACGGCGGAAAATTTTCGGGAGTATATTCGAGAGTTGCTCAAAATGAAGTCATTTCTACCGTTTACAGCGAGATTGCACTGCCGAGTTTTTGCGTGAGTGAAAGAAAAAACAGTATTTAACTTTTCAATTTAATAATACAAAAAATAAAACCATAGGACAATTTGAACTGCCCTATGGTTTTTTTATATGATTATGTGATTTTTTTGATTTTAAAAATCGGATTTGGATTTAAAATTATTTTTTAATGTAAAAAATTGCAAATGTTTTTGGTCCGCAGTGGCTTGAAATTACACAACCTGCATCGGCAATGATGATTTCTTCAAACTTGCCTGCACCTTCAAAAAGACCTTTTACAAACATTATCGTTTCTTTTGAAACATCACCCGAATTTGAAATGAAAATTCGTGATTTGTCCATTTTATCGCTGTTTTTCAATATGTCTTTTGCATAATTTTTATAAACTGCGTCGATTTTTCCACGATACTTTTTAGAAACATCAAGTGTTCCCGTTTCTGCATTGACTGCGATTTCGGGTTTAATTCCCAAAAGGTTTGCACCGAGTTTTGTTACACCTGAGCATCTGCCGCCTTTATGAAGATAGTCAAGACTGTTGATTACGAAAGTTGCACTTGTTTTCGGAACAAGTTTTCTCACTTTGTCTGCAATTTTTTTTGCGTCCAAGCCTTTATCTCTCAAATCCGCCGCTTTGAGAACAAGCAGACCGAAACCGTGACAAAGTGAGCGAGAGTCAACGATATGCACACCGCTGAACTCACTCGCCGCATTGACTGCGTTTTGGTAACTTGACGATATACCCGACGAGAGCGAAATGTGTACTACTTCAGAGCCGTCTTCCGTCAGTTTTTTGAAAAGGTCATAGTATTGACCGATAGGCACGGCTGAAGTTTTCGGCAATACTTTTGTTTTTGAAACATAGTCGTAAATTGCCTGCGGCTTAATATCTATTCCGTCACGGTAAGACACTTCGCCGAGAAGTACGCTGAGTGGTACTATTGTAATTTCTCTTTTTTCTGTGATATCTTTCGGCAAATCGCAAGGGGAGTCTGCCGTGATGAATACATTTGCTTTTTTCAATATTAACACCTACTATTTTCCGAATTTGATTGTCAAATCGGAAATTTCCTCTTTTTCATATTCATTATCAAAATTAATTTCAAGTATATAAAAACCGTTTCGCTGTGAAATTTCTGCTTTTGCAGCAATATTTCTGTCATCGACCACAACACTGTACTGCTTGTTTGTAACTGTGTTTTCGTCGAAAGGTTTTTTTGAAACAATTTGAACTTTGTCTTCTCTGACCATAATTCTCCAGATTGACAAAGCGTCTTTTTCATTTACCGTAATGTCTTTTTTATCGTTCAATTTTGTCGAAAATTCAAAAGAACCGTTAGCGGCACTTTCGGAATACGCTTTGTTTCTTACGAGAACATCCCAATCTTTAACATCTTTCACGGCACCGTTTGGTGCTTTTGCTTTTAACTCGTCAGTTGTGGTAAATGCCGTTGAGTTTGATTTAATTCCTATGTCAGTAGGAGTGATGCTCAAATCGTACTTCAGTTGTCCTATATACTTTTGTTCTTCAAATTCTTTAAATTTTGCAAGCACATCTATTGTTACGGTAATTATAGCCGTTTTCGCATCAACCGTGAAATACACTCCGCCTCTCGACCAATTCAGCAATGTAGCCGTTTTTCCGTCGTCGGTTTTGGGTGTTTTGATAAATGTTGCGTACTTCGTTTGTGCAATACCCGTTTTTTCATCGTATTTGATAAAACTGTTTATATCGCCGAGACAGAACTGCAAAGTGTCGGGTAATGATTGAATTTGACTGAGTTCCTGCAAAATTCTTGCTTTAATAACATTTTTTGCTTTGTAACGATTTATAACTTTTGTCGTAATATTCGGTGTGCCGTCAGCCAAAAAGTCGATATTTACAATATATATATCATAAACATCTTTGTTTGAAAACTCTTCTTTTCCGGCATACGCTTTGCATACAACTTCCTTTTTCTTGTCGTTATCAATATCCAAATAGTATGTTTCTGAATTTTCTTTTGTTATTAAATTGTTCCATTCGCTGAGATTTTTTTCGGTACCTTTGTAGTTGATTGTCACAAAAGTGCCTTTTCGGTACAGTTTGATTTCTTCGTCGGGAAACTCTGCAAAAAGTACCGTCGGCTCTTCCTTTTCGGTTGTTGTTTCGTATGTTACGGGGTTTTCTTTTTCAAACTTCTTTTTTTTCTCGTTGTGAAAAATCATAACTCCGAAAAGCACGACACAAATCAAAACCAAAGATACGATTACAAGTATGTTTTTATTTTTCATTTGCATAAGCCTTTTTATAATTGAATTTTATTCTTGAGCCGTTTACAATGTGAAAACAGTTTTGACCTAAAGAAAAAATCGGTTTGTCGTGAAGCATTGAGTCCGAGTAAACATCAACAACTTGAGTTTTTTCTTTATCAAATGCATTATAAAAACGGTTGACTTTTTCTTCGCCTTTACAGTTTTCTCCGATTAAAACGCCGTTTTTACTGAATTTTGAGCATAGCAGACAGTCAATTTCAATGTCTTTTCTTTTTGCTATTTCTTCAAGTAAAAAGTCGGGAGAAGCAGAGATGACAACGGCGTACCTTTTTCTGTTTTCCTTTTTGAACCATGTAAATATGCTTTTTTCGTATTTGTCCCAAAAGTTTTTAACTGCCTGTTTTTTAGGCACAAGGGCATAAAAAAGGAAACACACTTTTTTAAATTTGTTCAGGTCTATTATTTTCAAAAAAAGCAAAACAGACGCAACAAATACTATCGGGAGATATATGATACACCACGGATAATGCAAAAGACAGTATATTGTAAATTTTGAACCGCTGTCAAAAGGAACGACTGTTTTGTCAAAATCATAAATATCGACTTGCATCATACATCCTCAACATTTAAAGACAGTGTGATATGGCTTTTTTCACTTTTAAACTGAGTGAGCTTGATACCCGCTGCGTTCAACATCTTTTTACTTGCGATTGTTGACGGCGAGTCGGCGTATTTGTCGGAAATGTAGATAACTTCTTTAATTCCCGATTGGATGATTGCTTTTGCACACTCGTTGCACGGGAAAAGTGCTACATATATTTTACAGTCTTTGAGATTTCTTCCGCCTGCGTTTAGTATGGCGTTCAGTTCTGCGTGGCATACATAAGGGTATTTTGTGTTTTCGCCCTCTCGTTCCCACGGAAAATCGTCGTCGCCGCAACCCCACGGAAAACCGTTGTAGCCGACGCTCATTATTTTGTTCTCTTGGTTTACGATGCAAGCACCGACCTGCGTGCTTGGGTCCTTGCTTCTCTGTGCAGACAGTACGGCAATTCCCATAAAATATTCGTCCCAAGAAATGTAGTTATCTCGTTTAGCCATTTTTCTATTCCTCTTTTATTTTGTAAGTGCGTCAACAAAATCGTTCAGTTCTTCAATTTCAGCCTGTTCGATTTTGCCTTCGTCAACAAGTTTTCTGATTTCGGGCCTTGACGGAATTTTTGCAAGCAGAGGGATACCGAACTCTTTTGCAATGTCGTCAGTATTGCTTTTTCCGAAAATGTAGTGTTTTTTACCGCATTCGTCGCAGACAAAATAACTCATATTTTCAATAATTCCGAGTACGGAAATATCCATCATATTTGCCATATTGAGTGCTTTTTCAACTATCATTTTAACAAGTTCCTGCGGTGTCGAAACTATTACAATTCCGTCTGTTTTAAGACTTTGAAAAACAGTCAGTGCAACATCGCTTGTGCCGGGAGGCATATCTACAAAAAGATAGTCAAGTTCGCCCCAATTTACATCTGTCCAAAACTGTTCAATAAGACCGCTGATAACGGGACCTCTCCAAACAACAGGTGTGTTTTCGTTTTCAAGAAGTAAATTGATACTCATTATTTTAATTCCGTTTTCGGTAACTGTCGGCAAAAGACCTGTGTTGTCCTGCATAGCTCTTGTTTTGATACCGAAAGATTTCGGAACGCTCGGACCTGTAACATCGGCGTCAAGTATTCCGACTTTAAGTCCTGCTTTAGCACAGGCAGAGGCAAGAGCGCAGGTGATAAAACTATTTCCGACTCCGCCTTTACCGCTTACAACGCCGATAACATTTTTAATTTTTGAGTATTTGTTTAAAGGTTTCAAAAAAGACTTTTTGTCAGTCTTTCTTTCTTCACAGTTTGAAGAGCAGTTCGCACAATCGTGATTGCAGTTTTCGCTCATTTGAAACATCTCCGTAATATAGTTATATAAATATCAATATTATAGAATAATATCACAAAAACGGTGTTTTATCAACAAAACACCGTCTTTATTTTTTAAAAATTAATAATTATAATTATTTAGTTTAAATTTGTTAAAATCTATTTAATAAGCAGACATAAAGTACATAAAATGACATAACTTTGAAGTCGATTTATACGCTTTTTATCAGTAGTATCTCATACAAGCGATTACTTTCCCTAAAATTGACAAGTCGTTTACTATAATCGGCTCAAATAAATCGTTTTCGGGCTGAAGTCTGAAATGACCGTTTTCTTTATAAAAACGCTTTACCGTTGCCTCGTTTTCAATCAGAGCAACAACAATGTCGCCGTTTTTTGCAACAGGTGTTTGTTCAACTATGACAATATCGCCGTCAAGTATGGCAGCGTTAATCATTGACTCGCCTTTGATTTTAAGAGCAAACAATTTTTTGTCGTTTGAAATATTTGCCGTGTAGGCTATGTAGTCCTCGATTTCTTCAAATGCTAAAATCGGGTTGCCTGCCGTGACTGTGCCAATGAGCGGTACACGATTTATTTTTGTGCTTTGTGAACAAAGACGGATAGTACGCTTTAAAAGGGGGTCACGCTCAATCAATCCTGCGTCTTCCAAAGCGTTTAAATGGTACTGCACCGTTGACGCCGATTTCAATCCGACCGAGTTTGCAATTTCCCTTACAGACGGAGCAACGCCTTTTTCTTCTATAAAAATTTTAATATATTCAAATATTTCTTTTTGCTTGTCGGAAATGTTTTTCATAGAACATTCTCCTTTTCTTTTGTAATAGTTTATCATATTACCTTGTTTTGTGTCAAACATTTGTACGCATTTGAACTTATAATGCAATATAAATTATGGCAAAGGGTATATTTTTGTACAAGTAATTCATATTTGAGGCGTTTTTTAATAAAAATTGCGTTAAAAAACGGTTTTTTTATGAGTTTTTGGGATAATAATTATGAATAATTAAATTTTATTAAAAATAATGATAAAAAAGTGTTGACAAATGCAAATTTATAGTATATAATTTTGCTTGCATTTGAGTAATCGGCAATATGGCTGTATAGCTCAGTTGGCTAGAGCATGCGGTTCATACCCGCAGTGTCACTGGTTCAAGTCCAGTTACAGCCACCATATACGGCCCGGTGGTCAAGCGGTCAAGACACCGCCCTTTCACGGCGGTAACACGGGTTCGATTCCCGTCCGGGTCACCAAAACAGCCTGTCTTTTTGACAAGGCTGTTTTTTCTTTTTCTCGGTGCTTTTATAAACGGTTGAAATATATGTCTCGTTAGCTCAGTAGGATAGAGCGACTGCCTCCTAAGCAGTAGGTCGGAGGTTCGACTCCTCTACGGGACGCCAAAACACCCATCGTTGTATTTAACGACGGGTGTTTTATTTTTTTGATTATTGATAAGTTTATAAATGAAAATTTTTTGTCTGTACAAAAATAATTAGCGTTTCGGGAATTTAACTGCCGTTTGCGTTTTTGTTTGCCAAATTTATGATTTTAAGATTTTTCTTTTTCGCCCGCTGAAAAGTTTTTGTGGCGCCTCCCCAATCGTGTGTGATATAACAAACGGCATATTCCGAGTTGTCAACTAAAAAGTTGTTTTTCATAGGTATCGCTTTTTTGAAATGATATTTTTCAAAACCTTCGGGAAACAGTATGTCGTCGTAAATTTCTTTGTCGTTTATTTTGAATGACAGATACGGTATGATAAGATGATTTTTTATATTCGGAAAATCTTTTTTTAATTCATAAACGCATCTTGCACACATATTGTCAAACTTGCCCTGACCACCGCACAAAAAGTCAGTTACACCGTTGTCAATCAGCGTTAAAACAGACTGTTTTATTTGTTCTTTTGTTATTCCGTAACATTCGCTGTGTCCTATAAATGTTGCTGTTGTTTTAGGTATCATTTTAAAATTCGCCTCTTTATGAAGCATTATATCATAAATCAGGCGAAAAATCATTACTGATAGTTATTATTTCTTCCTGTTAGTTAGTGTATATATTGAATTTCTTAATCTATACTAATAGTTGTTACAACACACTATGGGAAGTGATATTATGAAACTCGGTACAATCGGTAAAAATATCAGAAAATACAGACTTGCGAAAAAACTGCGGCAGGAAGACTTGGCAGAAAAAACAGGATTAACGGCAAATTATATCGGAATGGTCGAGCGTGGAGAAAAAATACCGTCGCTTGAGACATTCCTGACAATTTTGAATGCTTTGGATGTATCGGCAGATATGGTTTTGGCAGATGTTGTTACAAACGGATATGTTGTAAAAAACTCTTTGCTTGACGAAAAACTTGCAAAACTCACTCCCGAAGACCGAGAAACGATATATGATGTTGTGGATGTACTTGTAAAACATTCCAAACAAATATTGCCGTGAAAAACAAGACGAATTGTTTTTGTTTAATTTATAATTAAAATTTAAAGACCGCTGAAATGTTAAATTTCAGCGGTCTTTTTACACCTAATATATCTTTACTGTGAAATTGAGCAGCAAAAGAACAGGAAACATTGTTTTATATTTGTTTTAAAATGATTTTTTATCCGTTACAGGTATATATAAATGAAACTTTGTCGCCGTCTTTCAGTTCGTAAGCACTGCAACTGAAACTCGGCGATTTTCCGTTCACATAGTAATGCCATCCGCTTGTTTTTCCGAACATTTTTTCGTTAATGCCGTCAAACCCGACTATGTATATACCAAATCCGCTGTTTTTCTTTGTCATTTTTATTCCGTTTTGTTTGCAGGCGAGTTCAGTTGCCTTGTAAGCGGAACTTTTATTTTTTACTTTTACAGTTACGGGACTTAAAATTGTTCTTTTTCCGTCAACATATCTGTCGTACAAAACTTGTTGCTCTTTGTTAAAATTGTCTTTGTTTTTAACAATTTCCGAACAGTCAATTTCAACCGTGCAGTAAATATACTCTTGTTCGGGTTTTTGTGTTTCTTCTGTTACTTCACTGTTCGCCTGAGTGTTGTTTTGTGTACCGTTATTGTTGTTGTTCGGCTTTTTTGATGCATTTGTATTTGAACTGTTGTTTTTGTCGTTTTTTGTGTTGCTCTTATCAGAACTTGCAGAGGACTGCTTTTCGTCTTTTGACGAAGTTTCACTTTCGTCTTTTGTGTCGTCTTGTGCAGTAATTCTGTTTTTGTTTTCAGTCTGACTTTGAGATTGTTGTGAGATGTTTATATTGTTTTCGTTTTTTTCGTTTTTTTCGTTTTTGCATGACGCAAAAGAAAATATGATTGCTATTGCCAAAAAAATACTTAAAAATCTTTTCATAATTGTCCTTTAATTCTTGGATTTAAATTTTTTTTACAGATAATAATATAAACTATTTTAAAGAAAAAGTTAAGTGTTATTGCCATAATTCATAAATTTATTTACAAAATATTATTAAAAAATTACACTTAAATTAATTCATTGACTTTATAATTACACATATAGAGCAGATAAAGTCAGAAATATCAGTCTTTCAGATTTTAGGTGAATTTAAGATGGTTAAAAAAATCAGTTGTATTATTATGGGTGTTGTAATCGGCGTCGCTTTTGCAGGATGCAGTACAACAAACACAAGTACAATTTCTTCTGTCGTTGCGTACGACAATTCCGATGTAAATGTTGAGTACGACAAAGAAAAAGCGACAAAAATAGGTTTTTTTGAAAACAAAATAAATATTGACGGTTCGGGAATTAAAAAAGATGAAAATGTTTTGACAATTAAAAAAGCAGGGACATACATTTTCAGCGGAAATTTTGAAAACAATGAAATTGTGTGTGATGCTTCCGAGAAAGAAATAAAAATTGTTTTAGACAATGCAGTTTTTGAAAAGAGCGGCGGCGTGCCTTTAAAAATTGAAAATGCAGAGAAAGTATATATCATTTCATCAGACGGCAGTTACAACAAAGTCATTGCGGAAAATTCCGAGTATTGTGTTGAAACGAGCGTACCCGTAACTTTTGCCGGAAAAGGAAAAACAGAGTATAAAGGCGGAATTGAAAGCGATAAAAATATAGTGTTTTCAAGCGGAATTACAGATATTGCGTCTGCAAACGACGGTGTGAACTGTGAACAGTCCGTGACATTTTTAGACGGCGAAACGACGATAAAATGCGGAAAAACGGGTGTATATTCCGATAAAATCATCAACATTAAAAACGGCACGATAAATATTGATTGCAGTGAAAAAGACGAAGAAAGCATTGCAATCAGAGCGAATAAAACAGTATCAATCAACAACGGCGTTTTAAATTTGAATTCGTATTCAAATGCCGTACAGTGTGACGGAGATATAAATATTTCAAACGGAAAGTTCGATATAAAAACGGCTAAAAACGGTTTGAGTTCGCTCGATTTGTTGAATTTAAGCGGAGGAATTTTTAAGATAGAAAGTACGCACGCTTCTCTCGACGCCAAAAGGGTTTCTGTTTCGGGCGGATACTATGACTTTTTGTCCGATGCAGAGGGTATATACGCAACGGCACAAAATGATGCTCAAATAAATATTGACGGCGGTACGATAAATGTCAAATCGCAAAAAAGTTCGGTTTCAACTACGGGCAGTTTTAATATGAGCGGCGGAACTCTCGTTTTAAGTACAGAAAAGTCAAACAGTCCGCTGACGGCAAACGAATATTCTTTGAATGGAGGCATCTGCTTTGCCGTCGGCTCAAATCTCGATGTTTTTAAAAACGCCGAACAAACATCCGTATTATATGATTTAAAGAAAACACAGAAGAAAAACACACGCTTTTCGATTGTTGACGGAAGTGAAAATATAGTTGTGTCGTTTGTGCCTCGATACGACTATGACAGTGTCGCAATAGTTTCGGCGGCAATTTCTAAAAATAAAGAATATTCTGTTTTTCTTGACGGCGATGCGAAGGAAAAATTCCAGAGTGAAATTGCAGTAAACGGAAGACTTGAAAATGCAAAAAAATATGGTACAATAAAGGTGTGATACTGTATTTGAATTTGCAAAAAATAAATGAGTGCTTTATGTACGGCTTTTTACAGATAAAATAAAATATTATAAATGATATTTATTATATACATTATAATATAATCGTAAAATAACAATATCAAAATCAAAAGAAAATTGCAGTTAGGTTTTACGGCAGTATGTATGCGCCACACCATCGGCAAGACGGACAGGCGTGTTTTGCTGTGCCGTTTTGCATTTGGTGTCGGCGTTTTTTTACATAAAAGATGTTACATCGCTGACAAATTGAGCAACATTGTTTGCGGCTTTTTTGACAGCTTTTTTTGTTTTTCCGTCAGCATTTCCCATTGCAGAGGCAGATGCGGCTATTACCGAGCCGACTGCCATTGCAACACCGACGCCTCGCATAATTTTTTCTTGTTTTTTACTCATTTTCATTTTTTCATACTCTCCTTTTTTATTTGCAAATCACTTTGCATTTATATTTTTTGAAATTCTTTAAAAAATAATCGAAAAAGATATTGACAAATAAAATAATATATGGTATAAATAATTTGTAATCAATACAAAGTAGTAACGATTACAAATTAAACAAGGAGAGAGATTTGTGAAAAGCGAAAAAATTTTGGAAATTTTTCGTGAAAAAAAGATTAGGGCGACGCCGCAGAGAATAGCAGTCTATCAGTTTCTGTACGACAATCGCATTCATCCCTGTGTAAACGAGATATACGAAGCAGTTGTCAAAGATAACCCTTCTTTTTCAAAAACCACTGTTTACAACGCTCTTTCATCGTTGATGGAGAAAGGACTTGTAGTTCCTTTGGCGGCAGACGAAAATTGCGTCAGGTACGACGCCAGAATTGATTTTCACGGTCATTTCTATTGTAAAAATTGTAAAAAAGTTTTCGATTTTGAAATACAGGCTCAAAAAGTAAGCGGGCTTGAAGATTTTCAGGTCGATGTGAAAGATTTCAGCTGTACGGGCATTTGTGCCGAGTGCAGTAAAAATAATTAAATTAAAATTTAAAGGAGTTTTTTATTATGGCAAAGAAATATTATTGTCCGGTATGCGGATACGAAAGTGACGAACCTATTGAAATCTGCCCTATCTGTAAGGCAAAAATGGCAGTTAGAGAAAGCGACGCACTCGCTTGGGCTGCTGAACATAAAGTAGGAATTATTGACGGCGTTTCAGAAGAAATCGTACAAGGTCTTCGTGACAACTTCAACGGCGAATGCACAGAAGTAGGTATGTATCTTGCAATGGCAAGAGTTGCACACCGTGAAGGCTATCCTGAAATTGGTCTTTATTGGGAAAAAGCAGCTTATGAAGAAGCAGAACACGCTTCAAAATTTGCTGAAATGCTCGGCGAAGTTTTGACAGACTCAACAAAGAAAAACCTTGAAATGAGAGTAGCAGCAGAAAACGGTGCAACTCAAGGCAAAACAGACCTTGCCCGTCTTGCTAAAGAAGCAGGTCTTGACGCTATCCACGACACAGTACACGAGATGGCAAGAGATGAGGCAAGACACGGTAAAGCATTTGAAGGACTTCTTAAAAGATACTTTGGTTAATTAAAAAGTGTGAAAGCCTCATCTCTTGCCAAGACGCTCCAAATCTTTGATTTGGGAAAAACAGTTCAGTGAACTGTTTTGTAGCGTGTTGCCGGAACAGAAAAAGGCAAGACACGATTTTTAAATGTTTTAATTTACTTTTCAAAATGTTTTATATTTATTTTTAAATTGAATTGATTTATCAGTCGCATCGGAGGTGCAGTATGGATTTAAAAGGTTCAAAAACAGAGGCTAATTTGCTCGCAGCATTTGCAGGCGAAAGTCAGGCTAGAAACAAATATACATATTTTGCAAGCGTTGCAAAAAAAGAGGGCTATCAACAAATAGCGGCAATCTTTGAGCAAACTGCAAACAATGAGAAAGAACACGCAAAATTGTGGTTCAAAGCACTCGGAGAACTCGGAGATACGGCAAAAAATCTTGCGGCTGCCGCTGAAGGCGAAAATTATGAGTGGACAGATATGTATAAAACATTTGCCGAAGAAGCAGAGGCAGAGGGCTTTGACGAGATAGCACAAAGGTTCAGAATGGTTGCTGAAATCGAAAAAGCACACGAGGAACGCTACCGTGCACTTCTTGAAAATGTTGAAATGCAAAAAGTTTTTGAAAAAAGCGAAGAAACAATGTGGGAGTGCAGAAATTGCGGACATTTGGTAATGGGTAAAAAAGCGCCTGAAATCTGTCCTGTTTGCAATCATCCTCAAAGTTATTTTGAAGTCAGAAAAGAAAATTATTAATTATCATCAAGACAGTAAGACGGTATTGTTCTTACTGTCTTGTTTTTTATTTGGCATAAAATTATGTTTGATTGACATAAAATTCTTTAAAGGTTATAATTTAGAAGTAAAATCATTTAAAAATTCAAAGGAAAGTGCAAATGAGCAATGCTTTACTCAGTTTGATAGTCCCCATACACAATTCTGAAAAATATCTAAAAGATTGTATTGACAGTATCATCAATCAGGATTATGAAAATGTTGAGATTATTTTGATTGACAACCTTTCGACTGACGGCAGTTTGAAGATTTGTGAAGAATATTTGTTAAAAGACAATAGAGTGAAACTCGGTAAAGAGTATGACAATTTAGGTTTGTCATTTGCAAGAAATAAAGGTATTTCGATGGCAAAGGGCAAATATATTGCTTTTGTTGACTCTGACGATACGGTTGAAAAAGATATTTACACCCGTCTTGTCGGCGATTTGGAAAAATACGATTGCGATATTGCCGTTTGTTCATTCAAAAATGAAAAAAGCAATAAAACAGTGGTTACCGATTGCGAAAGTGCAAAACTTTCTCTGTTTGAAATAGGGCATTTTGAGGGTTATGCGTGGAATAAGTTGCTAAAAAAAGAGATTATAGATAAAAATAATTTGAGATTTGATACGGAAGTTTTTATGTGCGAAGATATGCTTTTTAATTTTCAATATATGAACCATGTTGAAAAGGCGTGTTTTGTGCACAAAAAACTCTATAATTACATTAAACACAAAAACAGTATGACAAAGTGTCCGTTTAAGGAAAATATCAAAACTGCGTGTTTAGGTGCGAAAAAAACAGTGCAAAATGTTTCGGCAAATGAAACCCAAAAGGTCAAAAAAAGAGTTGACATCAACCTTACAAATATGGTCTATTTAGTGACTGTAAGACAGTTTAAATCTCGCTTTAAGATTGACAGAGATTTTGTTCTTGAAAATGTGGGAAGTCTTAAAAACTACTTTTTCGACTTTAAGATTTCGCTTAAAAGAAAACTGTGGATTTTCCTTTGCGTTTATTTTACACCGTTGTTAAATTTGTTTGCAGAATAAACAGTCAAATAAAACATAAAAAGCGTTCGTTTTTACGAACGCTTTTTTCATTTGTTGTCAGTAATATAAACTTACTTCCGTTTCATTAAGGTCAGCGGATATTTCTTCTATCATTTTTTCATTTCTTTGGAAAACTTTTACTGCTTTGTATTTTGACAGATTGAAAGTGCCGTGAGAGTCATATTTAAACTTTTCCCCGTCATTTTCATCACTGTTGTAATATACATACTCTTTGCCGTAGAATGCATTTGCGAGTTTTCGTTTTGCGTCTGCTTGATATTGATAAGAAATCAGGTCGTTTGGTTTTTTCGGCTTGAGTGCAAGTTTTTCAAGTTGTACAACGGCGTCTGCACCTAAACTGTCCAAGTGGTCAATGTCTATTGTTTTGATATTGTCGTTCAAATACTGCTCGGTGTTGTAGATTGCGATGATTTTTGCCGGGCTGATAAAAAAGATGAGTGAAACGACAAGCATACAACTTACAATCAAAATTTTTGCGTACGGAACTTTCGGTGCAAACAGATGAACTACAAACAAAACTATGCACAAAATGAGCATCAGGTCAAAAACTGCAGCGGCGAAACGACGCTCTGTTAAACCGTATCTGTTTACATACATTGCTATTTTTGAAATGGAAGTTACAACAAAAAGTGCCGTGAAACCGCACATTATGCAGGAAAGAATTTTCACTGTTTTGTCAACTTTTTTGCCGTTTCTTGTTGTAAAAATGAGTGAAAAGGCCATTACCGAAAGGTTTAGAATTGCGAGAACGGTTGTTTCAAAAAATCCTTTTCTTGCGTATTCCGAATAGGTGAAACGGTAATTTTCGGGTAAAATATTTTTAAATGCAGAAAAGAAATAGGCAAGTTGAGAAAATAGATATACGAAGTAAATTGCAAGCAACAGTACCATAATTGTTTTCACAACGGTAGGTGCAACTTTTTGCATTTTATTTTTCAGATTTTTATCTTTATTTTTGTTTTTTGAGTTTTTTATACTGAAAGAAAACGATGCGACAAACGGGAATAATATTGCACTCATAAGCAATGACGGTACGACGCTTGCAAAATTGAACGATAATTCAACATTTAACAACAATTTGTTAAGCAGTGAGCTGAAAGCGTCGTCGCTTAAAACAAGAAGTACGATTGAGATAACGCACAACGGCAATGCAACTGCTATGCCTATTGCAACTTCCTTTAATTTCTTTGTTTTGTTGCTTTTGTTTCCGTTTTCTTTCGGTATGAATGATTTGAAAGCGTCTTTTAAATTTGAAAAAAGTCCCGAAATTGATATTTGAATTGTTTTGAAAATCTGCATATATCCGTTCGTGCTGTCGGGCGAGTTTTCGGAGTATGTCGAGGCGAAAATCATAAACAAAACTATACATATAACATATTTGTAAAAAATAAATGCAGAGTTTAGCGAAAAAGATAAAACACTCAGCAAAAGGCACACAAAACTAATGTTTCTGATAAACATATTTTTCTTTATTTTCTTTGTGTCGAAAAATATTTTTGCAATTATAATATATGCTGACAGCGTGATTGTTCCCCATATTCCCACTTCAAAAACAGTTTGAAATGCAATGTAAAATGTGGCAAAACAAAAAATAATTGTCGAAACGGTAAACCAAAAATCACTTACTTTGGTTTTCAATATCTTTGAAGAAATTATATCTGAATTGTTTTCCATTTTTATTCCTCCCTGTACTCTAAAATATCTCCAACTTCACACTCAAGTGCTTTGCAAATTGCGTCGAGAGTCGAAAAACGAATTGCTTTTGCTTTTCCTGTTTTTAAAATAGACAGGTTAGCCTGTGTAATTCCTATTTTTTCGGCAAGTTCGCCCGAACTCATCTTCCTTTTTGCAAGCATAACATCTAAATTTACTACTATCATACTTACTCCTTAAAATTATATCGTCATATCGTTTTCTTCTTTGATTTCTATTGCTTTGTCAAATACATTCATTATCACACGAATGATAATACCGCCTAAAAAAGCCATTAAACCGAAAATTAATACAGAATAGTGGATTGTTCCGACAACAATAGACTCAACTGCCGCCAAGAAACAACAAATGCTTATGTTTGACATATATGCGACATTTTTTCTTTCAAAAACAAATCCTTTTTCAATGTTTTTTAAAATTGCCGTCAATGAAACGAGCGTCGCTGCACCGATTGGCATTGCAATATATATGCAAACCGTTAAAAATACGGGTACAAAACTCGGTCTGTCATACATGGTCGGGTATATGTTTTTGAAAAAGTACGGAGCAAATACGGCGAGAAACGCCGCGCCTGCCCAGAATATTCCTATAATAAAAAGACTGATTTTGATTGAATGTTTGCTTTTCATAAAAACAACCTCCGTTAAAAAATGTTTTTTGAAGTGCTTTGATTTTCTTTACAACACCGTTATACACTAAAATTTATCGTTTGTCAATAAAAAATATCTAAAATTCAATAAAAATTTCAAACAAAACATTTTTAGGGCAACTATCAGGAAGTTGATATTTAATGAGAAAAAACACAGAGGTGTCAATATTGACACCTCTGATTTGATGAATTATTTTAAATTTTTTGTCTGACATAATTTTATCTTTCTTTTTAAGATAATTCAAATGTTACATCAAATTTATATTGATAATATGGAACACTGTTATATGCTTGTCTCTGATAGAGTTCTGCTGTTTCATAGTTTATAAAAGGATACGGTACTGCTACAAATACAAGTTCTTCATTTTTGAGAGTGTTTGATTTTGCAGAGAACCTGATTTTGCCGTTCTTTTCTATTGTAGTTGAACTGAAAGCAAATTTTTTTGAACCGTTTATTTCCAATAATTTATTGTTTTCCAAAACCATTACTGCAAAGTCCATTTTTTTAGATAAATTACTGTCGTAAGATTTTCTAAAGAACTCCCCGTCATATATTTTATCAATATTTAATTGAAGTTCACATTCAATATTTTTTTCTTTTTTATCAACAGACGGATTTAATTCTAAGAACACTTCTTTTTCTTCATTGTTTGTAAAAGGTGTTTTTGCATCGTTATCGGGCTTGTTCAAATCACTTTTATCGCCGTTTATATTTAATCTTAAAAAATTATATCCTTGTAAACTGTTATTTTGAATTGTTGTATCATTTTTAATCCAAAAAATCAAATCGTGATATTTGCTTCCCAATTTATTGATTTGTACCGTAATGTTATTTGTTTTGAACTCTTCATCAGTTCTCGGCAGAGCAATTCTAAAAACAGTATCTTCTGCAAATTCAATTCCGTTTTTTACTTTTATCGGTCTTTGTGTAAAGTTATCAATCATACCGAATTCCAAAATGAAAGGAATTGTGCTTTGATAAGTCATTTCCAATGTCAATTCCAAAGTATCGTTTTCTGTTTTAATATATTTTACAGGTTCTCCGTTATAGCGAATATCATAATGAGTTGCAATTGAGTAATTGCCTTGATTTTCGTTGTTTTGTTTGTCGTCTGAATATGAACTTAATACTGTCATACAAATAATCACCGATATTTAAGAAAATTTATCCTTTGTTTTAATAATTTTCGATTGTCATTTGAGAGCAATTTGAAAACTATTATCAAATATATTTTACTATACTCGTTTTTTTATTTCAACTTTTGAAAATGAGTGCAGTGAAAATCAGAAAAAGAAAACAATTTGTGAATTTTTTTAAATCGAACATTCAATTTTTACCATTCAGGGCTGAATTTTGACCGTCAGACTGTTTATTTCTGAAATAAATGATATAAAAATCACGCTACATTGCGAATGATTTAACAATTTATTTGAGTGCTTTTTTTAAAATTTGGTTTAAATAATTGATTTTTAAGTTTCGGCATTGACATTTATATGACAAACAAAGAGTAAAAAATTAACAAAAATATTGAAATATTGCGACATTTTTGGGTTTGTTGACAATAGAAAGTGGTTATAATATCATTAAAATATATAAAATTAAAATATACAAAAAAGGGTGAACAGTATGACAGAATACGATAAATTACATAAAAGTCAACTTGATTTTTATAATAGCGGAGCAACAAAAAGTTATGAATTTCGTATGGAGCAGTTAAAAAAACTGAAAAACGCAGTTAAGATTTGCAGAGACGATATTTTCAAAGCGCTTAAAAAAGACCTCAATAAAAGCACTGTGGAAGCATATTTGACAGAAATAAATTTTGTCGAAAAAGAAATAGACTATACAATAGCACATTTGGCAGGCTGGATGAAAAATAAGTATGTATTTTCCGATTTGTATCAATTTCCGGGTGTGTCGAAAATATATCACGACCCGTACGGCGTAGTGCTGATTATGTCGCCGTGGAACTATCCTTTCCAACTCACGCTTGTACCTCTCATTGGTTCAATCGCAGGAGGAAACTGTACCATTGTTAAACCGTCGGCATATGCAAAACACACTTCAGCCGTAATCAAGAAAGTTTTGGACATTGCTTTTGACGATGAATATGTTGCAGTCGTTGAAGGCGGACGAGAGGAAAATGCAAAACTTCTCGATTTAAAATTTGACTACATTTTCTTTACGGGCAGTGTAAATGTCGGAAAAGTTGTAATGAAAAAAGCCGCTGAACACCTTACACCCGTTACTCTTGAACTCGGTGGTAAAAGTCCGTGCATTGTTGACTCTACTGCAAATTTGGATGTTGCCGCAAAAAGAATTATATGGGGTAAATCCATAAACGCAGGTCAAACCTGTGTTGCACCCGACTATGTTTATGTGCATAAAAGCGTCAAAGATGAACTTGTTAAAAAAATGAAAGAAGAACTTTTAAGCACATACGGCGAAAACGGTTTGAGTACGGAGCATTTGCCTAAAATCATAAATGACAATCATTTCAAGAGACTTGTCGGCTATTTTGACGGTGCAAATGTTGTTTTCGGCGGAAAGTCCGACCCTGAAACAAGACAGATAGAACTTTCGCTTCTCGAACTTGATGACGAAAATCATCCCGTAATGCAGTCGGAAATTTTCGGACCGATTTTGCCGATAATAGAATATACATCGCTTTCAAGCCTTATTAAATCACTTAAAGAAAAGGCGAAACCGCTTGCACTTTATTTGTTTACTACAAGCAAAGTAAACAGAGAGCAAGTGCTTCAGGAACTTCAATTCGGCGGCGGTTGTGTAAACGAAACGGTACTTCATATTGTATCGAGTTCAATGCCGTTTGGCGGTGTAGGCGAAAGCGGAATGGGCGGATATCACGGCAAGTCAAGTTTTACTTCATTTACCCGTGAAAAAGGCGTACTTATTAAGCCTAATATCATTGATTTTTCATTCCGTTATCCGAAAAATTGGAAAAGTCTCGAAAATAAAGTCGAAAAATTCAAAAAAATTATAAAAAAATAAGAAAGCCCCCTGTTTATTACAGGGGGTTTTTAAATGTGATTTATTTTTATGATACATTTTATCAATTATAATATATATTCCATTTGTCTTTCTTTTGTTTTAAGTCCCATTTTTTCATAAAATCTTTCTGCCGAAGTGTTTCCCTCCCATACATTAAGAGTTATTTCATAACACCCCATTTTTTTTGCTTCATTTTTTACATGTTCAAACAAGTTTTCTCCTATATGCTGACATCTTGCTTTTTTATCAACACATAAATCATCTATGAAAAGTGATTTGAATTGTACCATATTATTTGAGAATGGTTGCTCCCTTAATTGACAAAAGGCATATCCCAAGCACATATCATTTTCGTCTGTTGCAACATAAATCGGTTTTGATTCATCTTTCAGCATTTTTTCAAGTTCATCGCTTGTGTATTTCGTTGTGTCGGGAATAAAAATATCAGGTCTTATATCTGCGTGAATTTGAAGCACTTGACCTAATAATTCAATGATTTGCGATATATCTTTTTCTTCTGCTCTTCTAATATTCATTTTGAAATTACTCCGATAAAAATAAATTTAACCGTTTTATTAAGTATATAAAAAATATCAACAGCAGTCAAATATAAAGTTCGTTAAGTTCGTTGTTGACGGGTAAATCTTATTTCTTACGCACTTCACTGCACTTTCTCGCAAAAGCCGTCGGAAAATATAAAAAATAAAAAACAAGAAAGCCCTACTGTTGAACTTTTAATAAGTTCAAACAGTGAGGGCGTTTTTGTTCAGATATTTATTTGAATTGATAAACTCTTACATAGTCAACTTCAAAGTCGGCAGGAAATGTGTTTTTGTCGTTTTTCTCTATTTCACCCGAAAAACAGAATTTGTTGTTTTTGTTGTAAGGATTTGCACTATCGTTTTCTCCTGCAATTTCAACCGAAAGCCACAAATACTCGGGTACTTGAGATACGCCGAAATTTGTTCTCCAAGTTTCTTTTCCGTTTATATAAAATACATACTCGTCTTCAGTCCAAAGAACACCGTAAGTGTTAAAAGTTTCATACATATTTTGTTGAACTTCGTACTGTTTTGAAACTTTTGAACGATGCTTGTCGCCGTATCCGTCAATGTGAATTGTGTGCATTGTTGTATTGCGATACAATTTTGCAGGCATTTTTGGGTCATTGTAATACGGAGACTCCATAATATCTATTTCTGCACCGTTTTCACCTTTTTTTGTTTCATCTGTCATAGAGTCGCTTGTCATCCAAAATGCACTCCATAAACCTTGTGCGGCAGGGACTTTGCAACTGACTTCAAAATATCCGTATTTGAAATCTTTGAGATTTCTTGAACGACATGTGCCTGTGTACCAACCGGAACCATACGCACCGTTTTCTTTGTATTCGGTTCGGATGATGAGTTTTCCGTCTTTTGTGAAACATTGTTCGGGAGACCAGTAACCGCCTCTGCGTTCAGGAGTGTCCCAAGTTGTGTCCCAAGTGTTTTTGTCAAGTTCGCCGTCAAAGTTGTCTTCGAAAACAAGTTCCATGTTGCTGAGGTCTATGTTTTTGTTTTCTTTTGGCTTTTTCGCTTTTGCACATCCTCCCAAAATCGTTGCAACAGAGGTTATGGCAAGTCCGACAGCGAGAATTTTAACAAGTTTGTTCATTTTTAAATCTCCTTATTTTTTTGTTTTTTATTTATTTTATCACAGTGAATTATGAAGTTCAATCACGATTTTTAAATAAATTACCGATAATTTATAATGTGTGTATCCAATTTATATGTCGCAATGTGCCTTGAAGTTTAATGATACATAATCGCATTTTTCTAAGAACCAACGGAAAATATAAAAAATAAAACCACACAAACAAAGAGTCTGTGTGGTTTTATTGGCGCGCTGTGAGGGACTCGAACCCCCGACCTACTGGTTCGTAGCCAGTCACTCTATCCAGCTGAGCTAACAGCGCAAATAGGTCAGTTACTTTTTTCGACTAAAACAATATAACACATTTCATTTTAAAATGCAAGTGTAAATTTTTAATAATTATAATATTAATTGTTTTAATCATTGTTAGTTGCTTATATTATAATTTTTCCGAAAAAATTTGATATGTTAATATGTTTTAAAACACGAAAAAGGTATTGAAATTTCGGCAAAAAACAAGCAACAACTTTAAACAGTTTAGTTGTTGCCGTATTTTAAAAAGTACCATTCAGTTTTTATTTTATCGGATTTTGTTCAATGTATTCGTCCATTATTTTTGCCGCAATTCCCGCAAGTTCCGCACAAGGTCTTTTTTTGTAATATTCCGTTGTTCTTGCTGACGGTACAGGCGAGTCGGCACCTTTGATGTCGAGTCCCAAAAGTTCACGACAGATTATCGAGCCGTTTTCTTCTTCAAATCTGTTTGCAAGGTACTGAATACGCTCGTAGTGTTCTTTTTTTGCTTTTGCATCGCTTTCACAGTTTTCTCCGTAGAGAATATTTGCAACCATTATCATACCGCTTACTGCGCCGCAAACTTCACGAAGTCTGCCCATACCTCCGCCGAAGCCCGAAGCCAATGTTGCGGCACTTTTTTCGCTCATATCTATTAAATCTGAAAAAGCACACACAACGGACTGCGAACAGTTGTACCCCGATTTAAAATATGCCGTTGCTTTTTCTTGTTTCGTCATCAGTCGTCTTGTCCTTCGTTTTTGTCAATATTTTCGCTGTTTCCGCCGTTTTCACCGTTTTGGTTGTTTTCGTTGTTCACATTATCTCCGTTGTTGTCGGAGTCGGGTTTTGCAGGAGGTTTGGTTGTGGTAGTCGTGGTTGTGGTAGTGGTAGTCGTTGTGGTCGTTGTAGTTGTCGTTGTTTCCTTTTTGGTAGTTGTTGTCTTTTTAGGTTTTGAATACTCGTAACCTTTGTCTTTTGTTGTTTTTGTTTCTGACGATATTTGTGAAATCGTCTGCGGTGCGGTCGGTTCTTTTCCCGAACCTTTAACGGCAAATACTATCACTGCTGCTGCAATGGCAACTACAAGCACTGCGGCAACGCAAGTGATTATGATATTTCTTTTCTTTTTTGCTGCTTCTTTATCTTCGTCGCTTGTGTCAATTTGAGCAATTTTTTGTTCATACTCCTGTTCGGGAGCAATTTCGCTCATATCTTCATCATATAACGGAGAACCGCAATTTTGACAAATGTAAAGTCCTTCGCTGTTTTCAAAGCCGCAATTTTTGCATCTCATAGAAGCACATCCTCTTAAAAATTGTTGAATAATATAATATGAAATAATAAACAAATTTATGATTTAATCCTGTTTACCCTTGCAGTTTATCATAATTTTCTTAAAAAAACAAGAAAGTGTGTAAATTTTATACAGAAAATTAAATATTATCAATGAAATTTTTAATAAACTATTGACTTTTTGTCCGTTTTATAATAAATTTAATATGTGGCGTAATTACGCATACCTAAAATTTGGGCGAAAGGGGATACCCACTAATGAAAAAATCATCAATCAAAAAACTTGTAGCGGTTGTTCTTGCACTTACAATAGTATTGTGTTTTGCAGGCTGTGCAAAAATTAACTATGTAACAAACGGAACAATTAAAGCTATAAAAGAAGTAAAAGACGGCTCTTGGGAAAAAGGCGGTTCCGATGCAAGTGCACAAGCACAGGGCGGTGAAGGCGCAACAGCTGAAGGCGAGAGCGTTCAAATTGACGAGTTCAAAGCAGATACATACGGCGGCGTTGAATTTAAAACTGTAGAAGATGTAGTCAAATACTATGTTGCAGCTTATGACAAAACAAAAGCTAAAACTGCTACATACTCAACACCTGACGGCTCTGCTATTTGGTACGACTTCCTTGGTGAAGAAGACCTCACTGTAGGCGACATCAAAGTAGAAGGAAAGAGCAACAGTATCATCAACAACTTGGTACCGGGAATAGTAGGAAGTATGTTTAAACCTGCTCCGCAACCATTGCCTCCTGCAGATACAAGAGAACCTGAAAAAGATACATTCAAAACAAGCTCACTTACTGCAGAAGATGTATTGGCAGCAAATGTAAAAGATAACGGCGACGGTACTATTACTATTCAAATTCAGCCAAAAGCTGTAAATATGAGTGCTAAAGGTGCAGATGCTCAGGGTAGATTCTTCAATACACTTGGAGATATCGGACCTACAGTAGAAAGCATTGGTGTACTTTCATGGGCATCAGGAACAACTCAAGAGAACTGTTTGGTACAATATGAAAATGGTGTTGGTACAATCACAATCGATACAGCATCAGGCGAAATTGTTAAAGCAGATTATCACATGCTTGCAAATGTAAAAGTTCAGCACGCAAATGTTGCAGTTATCAAAGATAAATCAGCAGAACTTACAATTACATACGATTTGAAATTCCCTGTATCAGCAGAATGGATGAAAGAAAAAATCGATACAACAAAAAACTAAGCTAAAATAAAAAAACGGGCAGATATATCTGCCCGTTTTTTATTGCTGATAAACGGTCGCAGTACGCATTGTTATATGATTGCGTAAATATAGAATTGTTTTATCATAAAATAAAAACAGAGTGAAAATATAATTACAGATAATAAAAATCGCTGAAACTGTTTTTCAATGTTTCAGCGATTTTTTTATTTAAATTATTATTCGGAATTAAATATTAAATGTTTTTATACTCTTTTGATTTTTCATAGTAGTCTTTTGCGGAAAGTTCAAGCATTTTTGCCTCTTTTTCGCCGAGTGTTTTCACAACTTTTGCAGGTACACCCATAGCAAGTGAATTGTCGGGTATAACACAATTTTCCGTTACAAGTGCGCCTGCGGCAATTAAACAGTTTTCGCCGATTTTTGCACCGTTTAAAATTGTTGCGTTCATACCTATCAGTGTATTATTTCCTATTTCTGCTCCGTGAATGACGGCATTGTGACCGATTGTTACGAAATCTTTGATATTCACTTCAAAATTTTTATCGGTGTGAACGGTTGCATTGTCTTGAATATTTGTGTACTTTCCTATCGAAATTTTATCACTGTCGCCACGAACAACTGCACCGAACCAAATACTTGAGCCTTCTTCAACAGAAACATTTCCGATAACAGTTGCATTTTCTGCAATAAATGTTTCTTTCGCAATTTCGGGCGAAAATTCTTTATATTTTAATATCATTTTAAAAATTCCTTTATCTCTTCTATACTTTTCTTTGCGACATCATACCCGTCTTGATAGATACCGCTTAAAATTTCTTTGTTTTTTTCAAGGGTAGAGCAATGAAGAGGGTGTGTGGGGCGTATAACATACGCTTTTCCGTCGTCTTCCAATTTTTTGATATATTCAAGTTGACCGTTGTACATATTGTGTCTGTCCAAAATAGCGTCGGCAAGTTTAGGATACTTTTTATATTTTTTTCTCAAAATCGGTGCAATTTTGTCCATTGGTTTTTTAATGTAGTTGGCGTCCTGAGTCAAAACTACCAATATTTTTTCACAACCGTCATCAAGTGCTTTTTTTGCGGGAATTGAGTCGGCAATTCCACCGTCAAAATATAGTTTTCCGTCTATCTCTGTACCTTTTGTGGCAATGGGAAGTGAGCAGGAGGCACGGAGTTCGACACAGCCTCTTTCATGAACATTTGGTACTGTCAAATATTCAGCCTTTCCTGTTTCTGCACTTGTAACAACGCTTATAAAGTGACAGTTTGCATTGTCAAAAATATCTTGGTCAATCGGCATCAAATCGTATGAAAGCTCATCAAATATCCAATCATAATTGAGATATTCACCTTTTAAAATAAAGTTTTCAACGCTCATATATCGTTTGTCATTGACATAGTTCAGAGTAATATCTATCTGTCTGCGATAACTTTTTGAGATGTATGAAACGGCGTTGCAGGTGCCTGCGGATACGCCGATGACATACGGAAACTCGATTTTATTGTCTAAAAAACAGTCCAAAACACCGCTTGTAAAAACAGCGCGTGTTCCACCACCTTCTAAAACGAGACCATTTTTATACATATTTTCACCTCAAAGTTTGATAAATAATTAAAGAGCCAGAAAAACTCTGACTCTTTAGATGCTTATTTTGCAGCTTTTTTAGCTGTCTTTTTTTTAGCGTCTTCTTTTTTTGGCTTTTCAGCAGGTTTTTCTTCGGCTTTTGCTTCTTCAGGCTTTTCTTCGTTTTCGCACTCGATTACTTCACAAAGGTCGTCGTCGCACTCGAAAAAGTCTGAATCGTCAAAATACTGTACTTCTTTTTTAGGAAAAAGTTTTGTTACAGCATAGTAAACTGCAGCCCCTATTGCAGCGAGTGCAATCAATGCTGCTAAAACTTTAGCAAATTTTTTGAAATTCATTGATAAACCCCCTATGTATTTCAATAATATATAATCATTATATAATTACAAAATTATAAAGTCAAGATAAAAGTACAATGTTAATAATCTGATAATATTTAATTTTTAAATACAGTCAAAATTCATTTTCATTTACTGTTTCACTCATTATTTTGACTGTAATAAAATGTCGTGAAAACAGAAAAGCACCGTTTTCACGGTGCGTTAACTGTAAACTTATGCGTTGTTGAGTTTTGAAACAAGGTTGCTCTTTTTTCTTGCTGCACAGTTTTTGTGAATGAGGTTTTTAGCAGCAGCTTGGTCGATTTTCTTAACTGCAACTTTAACTGTTTCTGCTTTGTCTGCAGCGTTTGTTTCAATAGCAACATTTGCTTTTTTGATAGCTGTTTTAAGTGCTGAATTTGCAGCTCTGTTGTTAGCAGTTTTAGCAGCGTTAACTTTTACTCTTTTTTTAGCTGATTTAATGTTTGGCATTTCTTTCACTCCTTTAGCTTTGCGATGAAAAAAGGCAATCGCCCTTATATTGTTTTATTTGCCTTGATATATTAGCACAGTTTCAAGAAAAATGCAAGCGTTTTTTTATTTTTGGGCATACTTTTATTGTAAATATCATAAAAAGGAGTAAAAAATGTGGAAAAAAGAACAGATTTAGCGTTTGAATGTTATGAACAACAAGAAAAAACGAAACTTGACGGCGTTATAATTCGTGACACGGGCGATATTACAACTGTTGAAATAACAAATGTAAACGGCTCTCTTTCACTTGGAAAACCGATAGGAAAATATATCACATACAAAGTTGCTGAAAATTTTGAAAAGTTTTTTTCTTTTGAAAATTCCGTTGCAACACTGAAAGATTTGATTTTACGGCTTCTGCCCGTAGGGAATAACGACAGCGTTCTTGTTGCCTGTTTCGGAAATCCTATGATTACGGCAGACTCGGTGGGCCCGAAAGTTTTTAAAAACATTTTGGCTACTCGGCATTTGGCAGAAAATGAAAATATTTGCGATAAAGTAAAGTTTCGTTCCGTCAGTTCTGTTTGTTCGGGAGTTTTGGCACAAACGGGAATTGAAAGCGGAGAAATAATTGAGGCAGTGGTGTCGAAAATCAACCCGCATTGCATTATAGCAGTTGATGCCCTTGCGGCTTCATCCTGTACCCGTTTGGGAAATACAATACAAATATCCGACAGCGGAATTGTTCCCGGCTCGGGAGTCGGAAATCATCGGTTTGAAATTTCGGAAAAAACTCTCGGCGTTCCCGTAGTTTCAATCGGAATACCGACTGTTGTAGATACTTCCGTCATTGTCGGCGAAAAAATGAAAATTGTCGAAGAAAAAACTGCCGACGGAGTTTTTGTGACGCCCCGTGAAATCGACAAAATTACAACTATCGGTTCTCGTATAGTATCTATGGCGATTAACTGTGCGTTGCAGCAAAACTACACCTATGACGAACTCACATCTCTTTTGGCATAAAAATTATTTTTAAAAGTATATATTATTATGATTATATATTTATATTATAAATACTGATTATTATATGTATTAATTATTTTTATTATTTATATATATTATATATTATAACATTATATATACAAAGAGGTGCAAAATGAAAAATTCTTCAACAGATTTTTTAAAAGGCATTTTGAGTGTTCTTCTTGTTTTTTCTCTTTTGATTTTTGCAATCGGAAAATCAACGGAGATTTCAACTGCATTTGCAAATGTTGCGGCGGCAGTCATTTCGGGAAACGATTTGAAAAATGACAAATCTTCAGTTAATAATTCGGACGACGGCGGGCAAACTACTACTACCTCATCGACTGACGGCAATTCAACCGAAACAATGAACAGAGTCGAAGCCAAGGACAGCGAGGACGATTCAGACATTAAAAAAACGCCGAAAGATATTGCTTTGCTAATGGATAGAGAAAAAAAGGAAATCAAGAAACAGAAAAAACTCGGAAAAACAAGCGAAGAACATTATTTCGGCGGAGGTAAACTTGAAAAATACGATGGTGTGGAAGTGCAGAATAAAATTCCTTCGTCTTTTTATGATTTAGATTTGAAAAAATTGATGAAAGAAAAGATAGATTTGTCCGTCAATGCAAATAAAGATAAGCCGACTGTTTTGATTTATCACAGCCATACAACAGAGGCTTATACATTGCTCGATGTGGGTTATTATACAGCATCTTTTGATATGAGATGCAAGGATACTGCTCGGAATATGGTTCGTGTGGGCGACGAAATTGCCGAATATTTGGAAAAATCAGGCATCGGCGTCATTCACGACAGAGAAATTCACGATGAAGATTATAATTCTGCCTATGATTCTTCAAGGAAATCTATAAAAAAATATCTCGAACAGTATCCGTCAATTAAAGTGACGATAGATGTACATAGAGATGATATTACTTATAATAATAAAACAAAAGTAAAGCCTACCGTAAAAATTGACGGTAAGAAAGCTGCTAAAATGATGATTATAGCAGGGTGCGAATACGGCAGAGTTAAAGATTTTCCAAAGTGGGAGGAAAATTTGAAGTTCGATTTGGCAGTTCAAAAGAAAATGTCCCAAACATATAACGGCATAATGCGACCGATTTTGTTTTCGGAAAGAAAGTATAATATGGATATGACAAAGTATTCTTTTCTTTTGGAAGTCGGCACCGATGCAAATACTCTTGATGAGGCTTGCTATTCCGGACGCCTTTTCGGGAAAGCACTCGGAGAAATGTTAAAAAATGATTTTAAGAAGTGAGTAAGTTGAAAAATAAGATTTTATACAGTTTAAAACTAATGGGTGTTTTGGTAATTTCATTTGTAATACTGTTTTCGGGCTGTGTTGTTGCAGCGTATAATACGGAAATGCTCGGCTTTAACGGAGAAAATCAAATAATTTATGAAAATAAAGAAGAAATTTTTGTGCTTGGAATAGAAATTCAGCGTAAAGATATAGAAAAAGCAAAAGAAATTGCAAAAAAGTTTATAAAAGACGGAATTACTAACACCTACAACATATAGTGTAAGAGAAGATAAGAAAACACATATAGTGTGTAAAAGTGAGAAAAGGGAGAGGGGGAGAGCATAAAAACGCACGGCAGGGTGTAAAAAATAGGCAAAAAAGGTTAAAAAAAGTGTTGACTTTTAAAGTTGTGCGTGGTATTATTATCAAGCACTCGAGAGAACGAGTAGCGAAAGAACCTTGAAAATTAAACAACGATGAGCTATAGAGATATAGCAGGAACCCGAGATTCAAGAGTAGAAAAAGTACTCAGTGGAAACACAAAAAAGTAATTGCGAACGAAAGTGTTCGAAAGAGCGAAGAGCTTTTTAAGTAGATTAAAATCTCGAAAGAGTTTTGATACAATATTTAGAGAGTTTGATCCTGGCTCAGGACGAACGCTGGCGGCGTGCCTAACACATGCAAGTCGAACGAAGCTTGATTACGGATTCTTCGGATGAAGTATGATATGACTGAGTGGCGGACGGGTGAGTAACGCGTGAGCAACCTGCCTTTCAGAGGGGGATAGCGTCTGGAAACGGACGGTAATACCGCATAATGTATGATGAAGACATCTTCGACATACCAAAGATTTATCGCTGAAAGATGGGCTCGCGTTGGATTAGATAGTTGGTGGGGTAACGGCTCACCAAGTCGACGATCCATAGCCGGACTGAGAGGTTGAACGGCCACATTGGGACTGAGACACGGCCCAGACTCCTACGGGAGGCAGCAGTGGGG